>Ga0207415_1000894_pt1 | contig 17723 bp, 10 predicted proteins | sample Passage237A_FD_187369 | JGI IMG/M metagenome (GOLD analysis project Ga0207415, IMG submission 187369) | Cellulose adapted compost microbial communities from Newby Island Compost Facility, Milpitas, CA, USA - Passage2 37A (SPAdes) (version 3) ...
ACCTTACCTTTAGCGAAACAAAAAATGCTGCAGGACATTCCACCCGCAGCATAAAAAATTAATCCTGACCCTATAAAACTTCAAATAAAAAATCCTCAAACTGTCAGATCATATACTAAGCAGAACACATTTTTATTTGAGCCCGATTCATTAACCTTTGGAATGGAGAAGCGTTTATCACCAGAGCAGACTCTTCTATATGACTACAGCGATTGTGAGGACAGGGCCGCTTTGTTCTTTTATCTCGTAAAAGAGATTTACGACCTTCCTATGATTGTACTCGTATTTCCAACGCATGTAACTGTCGCTGTAAAATTTGACAAACCAATTGGAACTCCTATTGTATATAATGGAGTAGCATATACTGTGTGTGAGCCTACGCCCCAAAAAGAGGACTTGAATTTAGGCCAACTAATGCCTCAACATAGAAAAGCTCCTTATGAAATTGCGTACGTTTATACGCCCCAACAATAATGATTCTTATGGTTTCTGGCTTTTTGCTTTATTTTCTTTTAAGGAACGTTTCATATTGTCTGACAAGGGAAAATACAGAAAGGCTCCGCTCTTAATAAAATAAAGATAACAGCAGCTATCGCACCGGGTAGAAAAATAGATCGTTTTTAAAGGGTCCTCTCTATCGAACATATATATCTTGCCTTCAGATCTGCAATCCTTTACTGCATTTAACTTCACAAAAGGCTGTTCCAGGCACAAAAGCAGATATCTAATAGTGTTTGAATCTCTTGTCGGCGTGTAAGTAAAAAAACGTGAGTACCGCAGGGAATCACCATCCGGATCGTCATAATATAATATTTGTAAACTGTCTGCTTGTTTCAATATAGGTTCCACATCAGTTCCCGTCCGCATTGAGTCGGTATGGGAACTAAGCGAATCTTTATTTGTGTCATTGCTGCTTCGGCTTCCGCTATTGCATGCAAGAATTACAATACTTGCTAAAACCAAAAAACAAATACTCTTTAAATACATCGGATTTGAAGTTTAGAATAAACAAAGCCGCTTTATAAAAGCGGCTTTGTGAATATAGTGCAATATTTATTCTTAGTACACATTCGTCTGAGGAGTAAAGCTTGCCCATCCGGTCAACCAATTCGTTGTACCAAACGCTCCGCGATAAGGAACGTTTGTAAAGAACGGGTCCAAGCCTGTAAAGACAGCACCTGTTAAAGCAGGAGAATTCGCTTTAGGCATAAAGTTGGGAGCATCAAAGTTAAAAGGAGCTTCCAGCATAATGTCATTTGCATTGGTGTAGGTAATACAGCCGTTAGCCTCTGCTTTAGTTTTAAGCTGAGCGGCTGTTATTACTCCACCTGCGGTTGCATCTACTTTATAGGCATCAGCCAACGCATGAACTAGATTGTTTTTGAATATGGAAGCGTCAGTATTGTAAGCATCAGCGGTTGCAGCACTTTCAAGTGATAATCCGGCCTTAGGATAACCCATCAAAATTGAATTGTGGACTTCAAAACGCGCGGCCCTTCTCCATCTGTTGGCATAATTAAGTTGACCATCTGTAGCGGGATCGCCGTTGGGGCCAACCCAGGTAATATTAGATAATATAGGTTTTGTGAAAGGAGTAGCTGTTGACCCAGCGCCATCATTATCGGCTTCTACACCGTTACCGGCATCAGAATCCGCAATGTTAGGTCTGCGCTGAACCGCAGCAAATTGAATTTTGCCTGTATAACCAAAATCGAAGTCCAAATCATCATCAGAAGTAGCATAAGCGACCAAGTATTTAGCATTGACAGTTCCACCAAAAAATTCATAAGAGTCATCATTGGCATAAGAAACCTGTATATATTCCAAGGTCGTACCGGAACCTACACCTCCAAGTGTTAAGCCATTGATTTCGGAGCCAGGCTCTGCAGCTACTCCGGCCCATTCTATCCTTACGTAGCGCATAGTACCAGAGTTATCAGCGGCATTAGTACCACCATAACGACGGTCAACACCGCCTTCAATTAGAGGAGCGGGCGATAAGGGCCTGTTAGTAGGTGCATTGCCTAAAAGTATAATTCCGCCCCAGTCACCGCGTTCCCTGCTTCCGGCAGGTTTGCCTGAAGTAAAAATAATTGGCTTTTGAACAGAACCTAACGCCTCTATTTTAGCACCCCTTTCAATGATCAGAGCGCCCTTTTCTGATATATCACTTTTTATTATTGTGCCTTCCGGAATACGAAGTGTTGTTCCGTTCGTAAAATATACATATCCTTTAAGTGTATAAGCACCACCATCAAGGGTAATGTCTCTTTCATAAGAGCCAACAAGAACCCTTGTTTGGTTGGGGTCATCTGGATTGGTGCCACCTCCACCACCGCCGTTTTCGTCGTTGAAATTTACTTTTACACACGATGCAATAAACAGGGATGTTATAGCAATCAGCAAGGTCTGTTTAAACGTATTCATAAATGATTATTATTTCTATTTTTAAAAGTTGGGGTTATTTTTTCTTTTTCAAATCAAAGTCATAGGTAAAGCCTACAGTTATAGTAGTACCAGGTGTATAAGCGTAATTAATCCTGTCGCCTTCACTAAATTTATAACCTGCTCCGGATGATGGATTATCGTAAAAGGCATACTTATTATTCAATATATCAGAAACAGTAAACTTCAATTCTCCTTTATTATTCAGTATCCTTTTTGATGCTTGCAAGTCAATTACATTTCTTGGCTTTTCGTAAATAGCATAGAAACCGGCACCCGTAGGATCGCCGACCAGTGCTAAACGTGGGCCGATTCTATTATACAGTATTGTAGCATTCCAGCTTGTATTTGCGTATTGGAAACCTGCGTTAATCAGATACGGTGACTGACCGAATAAAGGTCTGTCCTGTTCAGCCTTTACACCGCTGGCTTGTTCGGTAGTTAATGTAACTTTTGATTCTAAGATGGTAAAGTTTCCAATGAAAGTAAGGTTTCTTAATCCCTCGGTGATGAAATCAAGACTTTTTCTTACTTCGACTTCAGCGCCGTATAACAATGCCTTATCTGCATTGGCATAATTAAACAGCCAACGGTCCCCGTTGCTACCTGGGTCCATTCTTAATTCAATGGGATTATCGAAGTGCTTTGCTAATATGCCCAATGAAATAAGTTCGCCCGACTTGGGATAATACTCATAGCGTATATCTCCGTTGAGAATAGATGTGCGTTTGAGATCCACATCCCCGCTTACACCCCAAATTTGCTCATAATCGAAAAACTGGAATGGGGCGATCTCTCTGAATTCAGGTCGTGCGACAGTTTGTGATGCAGAAAACCTTATCTGGTTTTTGTTATTTACACTGTAAGTAAGATTCAAAGAAGGGAGGATATCCCACTTTTCTGTGTTAATGACCACTCTTTTCAACGAGAGATCGCGGGAGGACAGGAACTGCTCAAAGAATTCAGCTCTCGCACCCCAAATTACGCGAAACTTTTCCCCGATCTTGTTATCAAGCATCACATACCCTGAATTCAGTGCTGATACACCAAAGTATTTATCTGTATTCTGCGTTTGTTCATCCAGGTATACGCCGTTACTATTAATATTGCCAGGTAAGAAAGCCTGATCATAAGGAATAGTTATGTCAGTAGACGAAGAGGCGGCACGATAAACGAATGCCCTGGCTTTAAAATCGCGAAAACGAAGCAATGTACCACCACCCACTTTCAACGTTTGCTTGTTGTTACCGAGAGCAAACGGAATGGTCAATGAGCCATTTGCGCCTGTTGTATAGTCTTGCAGTGTAGAAAAGAAACGGCGTGTATCGTCCTCATCCATTTGAAATTTGGCTGCAGGATCCGATGAGCTTTTCACGTATTGCGCTGTCCTGAAATCCGGCTGCGTCTTGTAGTTGTAAGCAAAATTTCCGTTCCATTTGAACTTTATACCTGATTTTGTAAGAACGTGCTCACCTTCCAATTGACCACTATACAAAGATCGCTGATTTAAGAATGAAGATCGGAGCGATACGATCTGCAAGCGACCTGTGTTGTTCAAAGTGCGGTTATAATAGTTATCCTCGTATAATTGATTGAAAAGATTTTTGAATGAAATCTTATGCTTTCCTTTTATGTAGGTAAAGTTGGCTAATACGCCTGCGTTGACTGAATACCTGTTTTGCACTTCTGTCCCGGTGAAAATTGGTGACCGTACCTGCTCAAAACGTCCTCTTTCAACCTCGTCATAAATGGTCATTCCCTGGCGGTGGTATAAGGCTATGATTGTTCCAAAGCTCGCATCATTTTTAAACTTTGCAACATTTGTCCATGTCAGGTTTATTGTTGTGATCGGTAATGCTTTATTGGTTTCTTCAGAATATACATCACCTTTAAACGTTTTAGTGCGCTCAATTTTCTGTTCACTAGTCAGGCTACGATAGCCTGTTGTGCTTGGCATGCCAGACGGAAGGCTACGATCACCATTGTCAAACCCAAGCCAATCCGTTGATTTGCGAGGATTGCTGGTAAAATCCTTAAAAGTAGATTGCGAATTATAACCGATGGATATACCAACTGAAAGTGAATTTTTGGTTGGGATGTCCTTGGTATTGATTTGTACTAGACCGCCCGCAAATTCTCCCGGTAAATCTGGAGTAGCGGTTTTATTGATGATGATATTATCAATCATTACTGCGGGAATAATATCGAAGGAAAACGCCTTTTTATCCGGTTCTGAGCTCGGCATTTGAGCATCATTAAGAAGCGCCTGATTGTACCTGTCACTTAAACCGCGAACTATTACGTACTTATTGTCCTGTATTGAGGTGCCACTTACCCTTTTCAAAACTTCACCAGTGTTCTTGTCAGGGGTACGTTTTATGAAATCAGCAGCAATACCGCTGGAAAGGGATGTATTGTTTCTTTGAAAATTTAATAAGGCTGCAGTGCTTTCTTGTCTCCGCGAAGTAGCTTTCACAGTTACCCCTTCCAAATTCTGAGCAGCAGCTATCAATACAAGGTTGAGTTCATTGTCCAGTTTCTCTCCAACTTCTATCTCATTAACTTTTTTCGCGGCATATCCGATCGCAGAAAATTCCAATTCATACTTTTGTCCAGGAACAAGCGTTAGGCTGTAACGACCTTCAACATCTGTTGAAGTTCCTGTACCGCCTGTAATTTTTACGGTCACCCCAGCGATTGGCTCGTTTTTTTCGTTAACCACTTTACCGGAGAGCTTGATTGTCTGGGCCTGAATAAACGTTGCAACGAGAAGACAAATTACTAGTGTCAAAATACGGGGCATCTGTTAAATTTTGGGCAAAGAAATGCCTCCCGTATTATGGGTACATTACGGTAATATTAATTAATTGTTAAGAGAGCAGCTAAAGCGGTTATTTTCAGGAAGTTTGATGCTTTTGAGCTTATTTGATTTTTAAATACAATAGTAACTCCAAAATATCTTTCTTACACACATTTAACTATAAGATAATTTTGCCTTCATGCAAAAGCCAGAAACAGAACATATTTCCATGCTTTCAAAGGAGTTCGCAAAAATTGACTATCAGCAAAAAGTTCAATTTTTCGATAGAGAATTTGGTATCGTACCCTTTCAGTTTCCGGAGTATGACATCGAAGCCTCCTGGTATAGAAACGAGCTGAAGACCTCTCAGTTTACCGATATATTCCATCAGGATAACCGTGAGAATAACCTGCTTCAGAAAAATTTCCAGACCGAAAAAGAAATGCTCAGCTTCGACATAAGACCTCTTTCAAAACTCGAAAGGATTTATCTGAACCGGTATATCCTGCAAAAGTTTTTGGATGCAAGGCAGATCATTAACGACCAGGTAAAGAAGGATCTCGAAGCTGCCACAGATGAAATCAAATATTTAGAGGCAAGAATTGATACGCTTGCAACCGTAGTTAATTGGACGAAACATACTCTTGAACAACCGGGCAAATCTTCGTTCAGGATCAAGTTCCTTACCATTTTTTACAATGGATTTAAGGCGTATAATTATGGTAACGATAACGTGATAACCATCAGAAGAAAATTCCTTGAACTTTTTTTATATGCCCAGGGATTGTTGCTGGCTGAACATCTGGCTGATTTGCAAAAGGCCCTCGAAAAATACAAAGATGAAAAAGAAACAAAGAGCGATCTCAGTTTGCCTCTGAAAATAGTATTATTAAAGGAACTCGGCATTATTGAAACGCTCAAACAAAAATTTAAGCAAAAGCATGTTGAGGGTTACCAAAATCATTTGGCTGACCTTATTTGCCTGATAACATCCGAAAGCCGGAAAAATCACAAATCGGTTTTAGATTATATTACTGCCCTTGAAACCGGTACCAGTACAGATTTGTTGAGTCCTTACAATATCAACACCATAAAAGAAGAACTGGAGAAATACCAACTCGCATAAAAAGAAAATTTGGCCAGTCTGACGGTCATTTTTGTATTTCTGACGTTGTACTTAGCGGAAAATTGCCGGATAAGTTGAAGGAGGCGGCAGAAATGTATGCCGGTTGTGTGGACTCCCCCGAAATTCGCCCAGTTGGGGTTAGAGAAAAATCTCTAACTTAATGGGTCAAATATGAAAAAAGTCAGATTTACCGAAACACAGATTATCACCATCCTGAAACATCAGGAAGCCGGCAGATCGATTAAGGATCTGGCCCGGGAGCATGGTGTAAGCGAAGCCACCATTTACAACTGGAAGGCCAAGTATGGCGGCATGGAAGCCAATGAGGTCAAGCGAATGAAAGAGCTGGAAGAAGAAAACAATAAGCTCAAACGTATCGTTGCCAATCTTACGTTGGAGATCGATGCCGTAAAACATGTGCTTGAAAAAAAGTACGGCGGCCTGACGACAAACGGGAAGCAGTGAGTATGATGGTTTTGGACAAACAAGTGAGTGTTCGCCAGGCCTGCAAACTTGTATCCCTGCCTCGTTCCGTTTATCGGTACCAGCGAAAGCCAAAGGATGATCGAGCTCTAATGGATGCTTTGGAAGTGTTGGTAGTAAAGCATCCTACGATTGGTTTCTGGAAATGCTATTACCGGCTGCGTAGAAAGGGATACGAATGCAATCATAAGAAGCTATACAGGGTCTATAAGTTCCTGCAATTGAATATCCGTAGAAAGGTGAAACGAAGGCTGCCAGAGCGCATAAAGCAGCCTCTGATGGTTCCGGAAGGCCTTAACCAGTCCTGGAGTATGGACTTTATGAGTGATAGCCTTGTAGATGGTCGTCGGTTCCGGATATTGAACATCATTGATGATTATAACCGAGAATCTTTGTGGATAGAAATTGATACATCACTACCAGCCCGTCGGGTTATCAGAGTCCTGGAGCGACTGTTGGAACTGCGTGGGAAGCCACTGCGAATCCGGGTAGACAACGGCCCCGAGTTCATCAGTGATCTGCTGAGGTTGTGGTGCGAAGAACATAACATCGAAATCCTGTTCATCCAACCGGGCAAGCCGGTACAAAATGCATTTATTGAACGCAATAATGGGTCAATCAGAAGAGAACTATTGGATGCTTACCACTTTTTCACTTTACAGGAAGTACGACTAATGGCTGAGGAGTGAAGACAGGACTACAATGCTGAAAGGCCGCACGAAACGCTGGGCAATGTACCGCCGCTGGAATACACCCAATCCGTTTCCCTGTGATTACTAAAAAATTGAAAATTCTAAATCTCACTGGGCCGAAAATAAGGGGAGCGCACACTTTCAAATTATTCTGTAGCTTAGGTTTGGTACAACACCATCACTATCCGAACATCGGGTGTTAAGTTGTGATTTGCTTTCAAATTATTCTGTAGCTTAGGTTTGGTACAACTATTATTAACAATTAAAAACTTCGCAAAAGTTGTGATTTGCTTTCAAATTATTCTGTAGCTTAGGTTTGGTACAACGTGCCGTTACCTGTCAACCATGCTAAGGGAGTTGTGATTTGCTTTCAAATTATTCTGTAGCTTAGGTTTGGTACAACCTCAGTAAGCTCTGTGAATCGCCATTAGTTGTTGTGATTTGCTTTCAAATTATTCTGTAGCTTAGGTTTGGTACAACGCGTTGAAGACACGAACTTTAGGTGTGTTAGTTGTGATTTGCTTTCAAATTATTCTGTAGCTTAGGTTTGGTACAACTGGACGAAGCAGTTTCTTCACCATCCCCAGTTGTGATTTGCTTTCAAATTATTCTGTAGCTTAGGTTTGGTACAACTACTTAAGAAGTCTACCGATCCCGAACAAGGTTGTGATTTGCTTTCAAATTATTCTGTAGCTTAGGTTTGGTACAACCGTCCTGCCATTACCGTCAGTTGAGTGAAGGGTTGTGATTTGCTTTCAAATTATTCTGTAGCTTAGGTTTGGTACAACGATGAATTATTTTTAAGCGGCGAACACACGTTGTGATTTGCTTTCAAATTATTCTGTAGCTTAGGTTTGGTACAACGATCTTTTTGGGGCTGTTGAGATATTCTAGTTGTGATTTGCTTTCAAATTATTCTGTAGCTTAGGTTTGGTACAACGAGGCGGTTTATGAGGTGTTTAGAAAGTTAGTTGTGATTTGCTTTCAAATTATTCTGTAGCTTAGGTTTGGTACAACGCCCGACCCCGGAACACTCATGACCAGGCTGTTGTGATTTGCTTTCAAATTATTCTGTAGCTTAGGTTTGGTACAACTTTACAAATGGATTTCCGAACGTCTGCCCGTTGTGATTTGCTTTCAAATTATTCTGTAGCTTAGGTTTGGTACAACCATTAGAATTAAATTATTCTAATAATGAACGTTGTGATTTGCTTTCAAATTATTCTGTAGCTTAGGTTTGGTACAACAGCGCCATGGTACCTGTATAAAGTAGAAGAGTTGTGATTTGCTTTCAAATTATTCTGTAGCTTAGGTTTGGTACAACGCAAATTCATCCTCGCTCTCAACTTCCGCGGTTGTGATTTGCTTTCAAATTATTCTGTAGCTTAGGTTTGGTACAACTTTTGAGAATGAGTATAGCATGGATTACCAGTTGTGATTTGCTTTCAAATTATTCTGTAGCTTAGGTTTGGTACAACCTGGAGTTTCGTACCCAGGATATCAAGTTGGTTGTGATTTGCTTTCAAATTATTCTGTAGCTTAGGTTTGGTACAACTTTTATTAACAATTAAAAACTTCGCAAAGTTGTGATTTGCTTTCAAATTATTCTGTAGCTTAGGTTTGGTACAACACGAAACGGTGGCATTGCCCTGCCGTATTGGTTGTGATTTGCTTTCAAATTATTCTGTAGCTTAGGTTTGGTACAACGATATTGATAAGATCATTCCTCAACATATGTTGTGATTTGCTTTCAAATTATTCTGTAGCTTAGGTTTGGTACAACAAAGCCTTTAAACTGCTGATATTGTATGCGGTTGTGATTTGCTTTCAAATTATTCTGTAGCTTAGGTTTGGTACAACCCAAACGATTGTTTTAAAGTTCTTCGCTAGTTGTGATTTGCTTTCAAATTATTCTGTAGCTTAGGTTTGGTACAACGGGAAAAACGGCGCAATGCAGCGTGGGCTAGTTGTGATTTGCTTTCAAATTATTCTGTAGCTTAGGTTTGGTACAACTTTAAGTTAGCGATGCGATTGAATAATACAGTTGTGATTTGCTTTCAAATTATTCTGTAGCTTAGGTTTGGTACAACGGTAAACCTTACTACCTTGAGAAGAAGCCTGTTGTGATTTGCTTTCAAATTATTCTGTAGCTTAGGTTTGGTACAACTATAAGCGATGAGGCAAGAGCCGCAACGCTGTTGTGATTTGCTTTCAAATTATTCTGTAGCTTAGGTTTGGTACAACCTCACCTTATACTGTCCTTATCAAAGATCGTTGTGATTTGCTTTCAAATTATTCTGTAGCTTAGGTTTGGTACAACAGTTGACAAACTGAAGCAATCATTTCCAAAGTTGTGATTTGCTTTCAAATTATTCTGTAGCTTAGGTTTGGTACAACTCCGTTCACTGGGCCCAAAGCGAGCAGCGTTGTGATTTGCTTTCAAATTATTCTGTAGCTTAGGTTTGGTACAACAGTTTTTTATCGCAAAATCGACCCCATCACGTTGTGATTTGCTTTCAAATTATTCTGTAGCTTAGGTTTGGTACAACCTATATCGACGCGATTGAACTCAGAGATATGTTGTGATTTGCTTTCAAATTATTCTGTAGCTTAGGTTTGGTACAACCCAGCGGATAAAGACGTAACAGAGGGTATCAGTTGTGATTTGCTTTCAAATTATTCTGTAGCTTAGGTTTGGTACAACCTATTTACACGAAGTTCAACCGCCATCCTGGTTGTGATTTGCTTTCAAATTATTCTGTAGCTTAGGTTTGGTACAACACCATTCGGCAGTATTTCAAAGGATCCTTGGTTGTGATTTGCTTTCAAATTATTCTGTAGCTTAGGTTTGGTACAACCGCGGAACCATTTACTGTTACGCTACTGGTGTTGTGATTTGCTTTCAAATTATTCTGTAGCTTAGGTTTGGTACAACAGTTCTTCAACGATCGCCTTGTTAAAAGCGGTTGTGATTTGCTTTCAAATTATTCTGTAGCTTAGGTTTGGTACAACTTGCAGTTACAAAACAATCAAAGGAGTTAGGTTGTGATTTGCTTTCAAATTATTCTGTAGCTTAGGTTTGGTACAACAAAGTTGGTGGAGAAAAGAATAGTTACCATAGTTGTGATTTGCTTTCAAATTATTCTGTAGCTTAGGTTTGGTACAACGCGCCTAAGTCGCAATATTCCTCGGTCATAGTTGTGATTTGCTTTCAAATTATTCTGTAGCTTAGGTTTGGTACAACGAATAGTTTTACTTATAAGCAAGTAAAAAGTTGTGATTTGCTTTCAAATTATTCTGTAGCTTAGGTTTGGTACAACAGGATTGGTTAGAACCCAGTCCTGTTGTGCATTTTAGCCGAATTTTAGGATTAAAAAAATGGAATTTCTTGCCGTTTTTTTAATCCTAAAACGGTAGGTAGGAGGATGGCAAATTATTCAGAATAGCTCCAGTTGCTGAATGGTTTCAGGAGCCTCAACTTGCTCGTGGCCACGGAAAATCTCAATCATTCCGAATTGCTTGTCGGTTATGCACATTATTCCAATATGACCTTTTGAAGGTAGTATTCGTTTTACTCTTTCAATATGAACGGCGGCATTTTCCCTGCTGCTGCAATGACGCAGATATATACTGAACTGAAACATTTGGAAACCATCCGCCATTATATCTTTTCGAAACCGCGCGTATATTTTCCGATCCTTTTTGGTTTCAGTAGGCAGATCGAAGAACACTAAGACCCACATGATTCGATATGCATTTAAACGTTCAAACACAACATTTTAGTTTCATTGAGCTGGATCACATGTTAGTTAAAACCGCTTCGATGAACTAAATCATTTGCGGATAAAGTAATTTTCTCGACCTTCCTTCAAAACACTTTGCCAGGCTTGAGGTTGTGCGCTGCACGGCGTTCATTAATGGGCTCTTTTGTCCGTTTATGCGAACATCCATGGTAGGGATTGATAAAAGCTCCTTTTTCATACTTGGAGTCATTTCGAGGAATTTGCCATTTCCGCGGATGATTTGGCATACTACTTTGTCAACGAACGGCCTGTATGGTTCCATAATATCGTCGGCCAAGCAGTAACTGTTATATTGATTGCGATGATGGATCCCAAGAGTTGGCAAAAGTCCTGATGCGACAAGGCTTCGGGCTACCAGCGCACGTAAAATAGCATAACCATAATTTAAAAGGTTATTGGGTGGGGGACCTTCTCTATCCCGGCGGAATTCCAGAAATTCAGGAAAAATGCGTTTCCAATAATATGCCGCAGCCCTGGCTTCATGGTTTTCGCTGTCACCACTCTTAACTTCTTTTGCGAGATTTATCAATAGTTTGTTTTCCTGCCTTTGAGCTTGAAGCAAGGCTGCCTGATTCAGGATTTTTGATGTGACCGTTTGTTGCCATAATTGCTTTTTTAAGGGTATAGAAGCCTCTATTTGATCCCTAAAGTGTTGGCTTTGAAGGCTGTTTCCATCAAGGTTGAGCAGTAATCCAACTGGGTGATGTGTATGATTGCAGGTTACAACTGCCGTATTGTTGGCAAGGAGCTTTGCTAATAATGCCTGGGTAATTGTAATCTGTTGGTGGTCCAAAATAAGCAGACCAATATCCTCGATCGGGGCATTTTTTGTTTCTCCCGAATCATGCATTTCTATTACCAACTGCTCGTTGGCGGTTTTTAGGTATGCTGGGCTGCCGAAATAAAGCGTTCGCTTTATCATTGGATATTGGTTCGTATACTATTTAACGGTAGTAATAGAATTTTATTTCATATAAAAAAGGTGAGTCCCTTTTCTGATTGGTTATTTAATGCTAAATGAGAGTGACTATATCCCCCTATGTAATGAAATATTACCGATCCAGTCAACTCGCAGTTTGATACAATGATCTTGAATTTTCAAAGGAGCTCTTTGCTTCTTTTTACTGTTCTTTTTGTCAATTAGGCTCCGTAAAAAAATTTCACCGGATTCAAATGGGGAACAGTCTCGATATGAGCCAAATTCAACAAAATTTAGCTCACTCTTTGGTATTTTTTTATCTGCGAACCTTCTTTCTAAAGCTGCTCTTTGTTCTTGAGATAGGTCCTTAGGTACACTAATAGTCGTAGCATAATTGTGAGGAATAAAAAAACAATCTCCGCCGGTGAATTTTGCTACTTTGTATATTCGGGAGCTAAATTTCTTCTTATTTTCTATATTGGAAATCCATTCCGAAAACTCTTGATCGTTCATTTTTGATACTGGGTCCTCGTTATTTTCCGGCAGATAGACCAGATCGTTTTGCTGCAAAGTAAAAAGTATCTTGTCAGGTTTTTGCTTGTGCATTTGCCTAAAGTCTTCACAGATTTTTCTTTTAAAATTCTCGCCTCCATCATTTAAAGCTTCCCTTGCCAGCTGAGCGGAATTATACAATGACGCGATATCAAATACACGCTTTCCTGCCTTTTCCATAATAATAAAAAGATAATTATCCCCTGGCACAACACTCAACTTTTCGTTATTTTCATAAAGTCTTTGCAATGAACTATTTTCTTCGTCTTTGTTACTGTACCAAACCTTTGCTTTATAAACAGGTGGCTTCAATTTTGATGGGTCTTTTCGTTGAAATCTGTTTTCATTGAATGCTTTAAGACCCTCACCAGTAAATGCTTCTTTGTTTGTGCCATACTTTTTTCTGTGTGTTAGAATTTCTTCCTTTAGTACCTTATCAATGATATTAGGAATATCTTTAGCCGACAATTTAGAAAGCTCGACAGTTTTTGTGCTGCGAGATAAGCCCGTATTCGGGTCTTTGGATTTGCCGTAATTAGTCTCCTGATGTAGTGCGCCTTTGATTCTTAATTGTTTATTTAGTTGCTTATGCGGCGTATTCTCGTCAAACTGGTCTGTTGTAATCCCGAGTTTGTCTTTTGTTTTGATGGAAATGACCATTGCCTCAAGTAAGGTCCTGGCTTGATTAATCAAGTCTTCAAATGGCTGATCGAAATACCTGGAGCTTTCCATTTTTTCCAGTATTTCACTTCTGCGTTTCTCTTCGAGCCGGAAAAATGCTTCCAGAATGCTTTCGCCATTTTCAATTTCTAAATTCAGTTCTTCTTTTCTTTTGGCTAACTCATCTTGAAGAAACTTATTTAAATTATTAAGCCTGTGTATGTGACTTTGTTCCGTTAAAGCAACAACCAAAGCGTCAATAGCGTGATGGCGGTGATCGTAACGTTTACTCCAGTTCTTAATTTCATATACATGCTTTTGTTTTTCATTATCAAAGTATCTCAACACCCACGGCAATTTAGGCTTGTTGTTTTCAATATCCCAGTCCCATAGTTCCATCAGCTTAAACCGGCTTTCAGTAAGCTCCATGAAAAGCTTTCGTAATCCCCAACGACTTCTAAGAAAACTTGTTACCTCGCCGGTGGTTGTTTTTACTTTTTCGCTACCAACAACTTTGGCAAGCTCATTTTTGACGGCAACCGAAATATATTGAGTGTCCTTCATTTGCCGATCGATTAAATTAGTTGGAATTTTTTCCAAAAGCAGGTACTTCTTTTTTTTGCCATAGAAATTATCATTTATATGCTTAATATAGTCCTCAATACTTAAGATCTTATACGATGAAATTTGTTGAGTTATATATTCCCAGGCAGTTCTATTGGCCTTCTCTTTGTTTAAATAGCCCTCTACCAAAACTTTATTTGAAATTGAATCGTCAAAGTATCTTGATTTAGGAATTATATGATCAATCTCGTATGAGGAGAACATTGAAACTTCCATAGGTTTTCCCGAGTACGGTGAGATGTATTTTTGTTGTTCATACAGTTTATATTTCAGGATATTTTCGTCTGTTGTCGGTATGTTTTCATCCTCAAGCCTTTTCTTGATTGCCTCGTTTGCTCTATTATTTCGAATTTGCGCTTTATATATCTTGTTTCGTTCCGCCGCGCTGTTTTTAAGTTCTCTCGACAACTCGATTCTTATTTCCAGTTCTTTTGGGTTAAGATCGTATTGTTTCCAAAGTGCTTTCACGATTTGCATTGACTCATTAACAAGTTGTTCAACAACTGGATTACGCAAATTTCTCTTCTGGAATTTTATATCGTTGTAGTGGCCATATTGAGGCGATATTTTTTCAGCAGTGTGTTGACCATATACTAAGGAACTAGCAAATGCGTACATTAAGCCACCACTGGTAAGTGCATTTGGATTGCCTTTTACAAAGCTAATTACATAGTCTTCCCACAGTTTTCCGTTCAAGATCTCCCCAGTGTCAACTAAATGTTGTATTTCTTGGAAATTGCGAATTATATTTTCCGGTATTTTTGTCGGATTTGGTTGCATTAAGGGAAGAATGTTACGAATAGCTTTTTCGGAGAGACTTGAGTATTTTCTTGGAAATCTTATTTTTTGCGCCAATTTCAATGCGAGCTCAGTTTCAAGTTTGTCGTTTTGAAGCGAGCTTAGTAAGGATTTGATCGAAGCTACCTTCGGGCTATTGGGGTCATACTCGCTACCATTATTTGAATTTTCAAAGACGGCTTGCCAAATATTTTCAACAATGTGGGGGGCATTTGACAAGAGGGTTTGAAAGTGTTCTCCCAGGCATTTCTGGATCGATATCCTTGTGTCGCAACCTTTTAATTTTGCTTTGACATGTAGGCCGTTTAGGAATTCCGAATTGTCATTTGCCAGCTTAACTATTTTTGCTACCTCACTAAATGAGAGTTGCTTTTGAATTTGAAGTTTATCGTATATTTCGAGTTTTTCTTTAGTAGAAAGGAATCGATCAGTATATTGATAAATTTTCTTGTTTTTTTGTTCGTTAAAGGACTCCCGCTTTGAAGTGATGTACATACGGTTTATTTGGTCCCAGCACCGAAACTCCTGAAACAAGGGATGGGAGGTTGCCAGTACCTTTTGATCTTTTTCAAACTGGCAATTGCTAATTAAATCTGTCTGAGGTTTTAACGGCCGCTGATAATATATAATTTGATCTTTGATGATATACTTTAATCCATTGTTAATGGCAGCTTGTCTTAGTTCTTCCTGTGACTTCCTTTTACCAGGGAAAATGTAATTTGCTATTTTTTCCAATACTTCAGGTGGGCAGCTATTCAATATCGGGTGTGCTTTTGATTGAGTTTCCCATACGGCATCAAATTCTGCCTGGTATCGTTGCCGTAAAAACACGCGATTTCTTATTTTCTTCCATTTGTTTTCTCTGAGATCCTTCAGAATTAATTCAGACACGTGCAGATTACTTCGAGTGAGCTCTTCTTCGGTAGCTTCCATTTGTTTTCGCCAGTTTGTTTTCTGCGGCGCGGCAATTGTTACGGATGTAGTTTCGCCCTTTTTGTTACGTTTGATTCGAATTTCTAATTCCTCTTCTTGTCCTTCTTTCTCCTTAAGATGTTGAAGCTCCGTTTCACACACAAGTTCATCGCCATCGAGAAGAATGGTTACATCAAATTTTTTAAATTCTTGCCCTTGGGTTGTGCCCCTTCTTGATTTGAAGGTTTTGTCTGTTTGCTCTACTTTTAAAATTTCAACTTTTCGAGTAAAGACCTCGTATTTTCTTATTTCACTGTCTTCATTGTCTTCGTTCTCTACGCTCCTGGTATCATCATTGTTGCTTCCGCCTGAATAACCGCGTAATTGGTTAAATTGATAGAGTATTTTTCCAAATTCTTTAAGTTCCACGGGATGTCGCAGCGCTTTTACTCTCAATTCATAGTTGATTATAGAATTGGGCTCGCACTTTATCTTCTTGTTCCCCTCATATTTCCTGTCTAGTCTTCTGCCGTTACTGTCGTATTCTCTTTTATTTGGTATTGGAAGCAATTCTAGTTGCTGCAACTTGTTTGGTTCCGGGATCCCGTATTTGAATTGAAATTGGTCGGGCAACATACCCAATTCATTCAACACGAAGAGCAGTTTATTTCTTCTAAGCTTGTAGCGTTTATTCATTTTTCGAATGGTTCGCTTCGTCTTTCTATCGCCACTTTTAGATATTCCAAGGCCCTTTTCATAATCTTGCTTGTCTTTTCCCATAGGAATTATCCGACTACCCATTCCGATGATGCGCCCTTCTTGTTTATCCACCAATGCCCATCCCACACTATTAGTACCCAAATCAAGTCCAAGGATTTTCATTGTATATTTTTTTGTTTATTTGAAATAAAGTATTTTTCTTTACGCTGAAAGCAAATCACAATAAGGATTATTCCGTAGTGAATTTTTTTAGATCCCGGCTCTCGCCGGGATTATATTTTTTACAACGTTTACTATATATAGAATAATCCATTAAATACTAATCCGGCCAAAGGATACTAGATTTAAATAATAATCGAGACGTGTAACCCAAGTTAGCCGAAAATTTAAAAAAAATTAGATGGAAATAAGAGGGGTTCCCGTATTCGTGCAAAAGATGTGCTTAAAAACTCAAAAACTTTTTAGTACTGGACTTTCACTCCCAATCAACCCTACCTTATCAACACAAAACTTCCCTTCCTCCTAAACACCCCGCCGCTCGGGCATTCCATCTCAACAAAATACACATACGTACCGGGACTCGCCGGATATCCGTTCAAGGTTCCGTTCCAGCAGGCCGACCTGTCTGCAGCAATAAAGTTATTCGCTTCAAATACTTTCTGACCCCACCTGTTGTAAATCACGAGGTGCTTCACCACCGAAATGCCCTTGATCATAAATACGTCGTTCTTACCATCGCCATTCGGGGTAAACGCATTCGGTATGGCCACCTTCGCTTCATCGCAGATCATCTTTATCAGTACACTGTCTTTGGCTATGCAGCCGGCACTGTTTTTTACAGTCAGCGTGTATTCTGTCGGCGCGAGCGGCGTGCTGACCGGCGCAGGACAAGTACTGCAGTCGAGATATTTTGCCGGCGACCAGGTCCATTGAATCACGTCAGGACTGTAAGTTGGATTGAGATTGACCGGGGTGCCTGCCTGCACTTCTGCATCAGGACCTGCGTTTATAACGGGCAGCGGCAGCACGCGAACGGTTACTTCGGCAGTGTCGGTAAAACAGTGATGTATATCCGAGCCTGTTACTGTGTAGGTGGTGGTGGCTGATGGCGTGGCAGCGGGATTGGCGATATTCACCGCACTGAGGCCCGATGTGTTGTTGATCCAGTTATAAATATCCGCTCCGCCGG
>Ga0207415_1000899_pt1 | contig 17654 bp, 15 predicted proteins | sample Passage237A_FD_187369 | JGI IMG/M metagenome (GOLD analysis project Ga0207415, IMG submission 187369) | Cellulose adapted compost microbial communities from Newby Island Compost Facility, Milpitas, CA, USA - Passage2 37A (SPAdes) (version 3) ...
GGCCTGCCGGCCAGGGCGTCCAGCACCAGGCGCGTCACCAGCCGTTGATCCATCCCGGCACCCACCAGGCTGGCCAGACGCAGCTGGCAATAGGGGATGCCCGTGGTGCCGGCGGCCTGTTCCAGGAGCAGCTCGGCCGCGTACTTGGCCAGTGCATAGGCGTCACCCGGGTTCACCGGGTCGCCCTCGCGGGACGCCGCCGGGCGATGGCTGCCATACACACTCTGGGAGGACACGTTGACGATGGCACCAACGCCCATCGCGCAGGCGCGGCCGTAGAGCCTGCCGGCGACGGCCAGGCTCCGCGCAAGCGCCGCTGCCTCATGGCTTCTTGCGAAGGCGCAGTGGAACACGATGTCGGCCCCGGCCAGGATCCGGTCGCAGGCCGCCGCGTCCTCCAGGCTGGCCACTCCGGCAAGCGCAGGCTCGTCCAGCAGAGGCGGGACCCCCGCTGGAGTGCTGGTCAAGGCATGCACCTCCACCCCGTGCTGGCTGGCAAGCCGGACGGCCAGGCGTCGCCCCAGCTGGCCACTGGCGCCGGTGATGACCACGCGTTTCATGCCGGGTGCGTCCGGTACGGGGAGGGCACCAGCAGGTCCCGTCCCGCCGGGTCGAGGACCCTGACCTGGCGGGCGACCTGTTCCTGGAGCCCGAGCAGCTCGTCCCTGGCCTCGGCCAGCAGCAGTACCCGGAGGACGACCTGGTTGAGGGTCCCGGCCGCGCTGGCGGGTATCTGGCTGCCTTCCTCGTGGTTGCGGATCACCGCGACGACCTGCGGCAGGCGCGCCACTTCGTCCAGCCCGACGAAGCGCGAAAGCCTGCCGGGGCGGGCCAGGAAGGTGAGGCTGGCGGCATGGCGGCCGCCAAACCAGGGATCGACCCTGACCGGGGCGTCCTCCAGGCCCAGGCGCCCCGTGAAAGCGTAGTCCACCAGCAGCTTCAAGGGATTGAATCCGCAGGCACGCTCCAGCAGGTGGTACTCCTGGGTGCCGGTGATGCGGTAGCCCATGTCGTAGGGCATGATCCGCCCGTCCGAGGCGATGAACTGGATGAAGACCATCCCCTCGCCGAGCTCCATCGCCTCCAGGGCCCGGATGACCCGGGCATTCACTTCCTCCAGGTAGCGGGGCAGATGCCGTGAGGGCCAGTGGTACAGGTACGGAAGCTGGATCAGTCCGTCGCCCACGCCGGTGGTCAGGCGGTCGGCCAGCGCGCTCAGCTGGATGCGCCCGCCCTGGAGCAGGTAGAAGGCGGTCAGTTCCTGGCCGCGCAGGAAAGGCTCGATGAGCAGGTCCTGCTCGCTCCCGGCCTCGGCCAGTGCCTGTGACCACTGGGACCGGAACTGTCCGGCGCTGGTGCAGAGGCGGATGCCGTAGGCGCCGCTTCCCTCCACCGGCTTGATCAGCACCGGGAAGCGGTCCACCTCCGCGGCCTGCAGCCTGGGGATGCTGTCCACCCCGTGCCGGGCGAACAGTGCCTTGTAGGCGGGCTTGTTCGATGTGAGCTGCAGCTGCTGGCGGCTGGCGTAGAAGGGCAGTCCAAGTCGTTGCGCCAGCGCCTGGCACTGGCGGATGTTGAACTCGTGCGCGCCGGTGAACACCGCATCCACGCCCTCCCGGGCGGCCCGCGCGGCAAGCGCGTCGAGGTCGCCGGTGGACAGGTCCCAGCAGGCGTCGGCCAGCCGCTTGGCAGGCGACTGGTCCGGGGGCAGGTAGTCGCTGACGATGACCCTGGCCCCGCGCTGGCGGGCATGGAGCACGATGTCGCAGGAGCCGATCGGCTTGCCGCCGAGCACCAGCAGGGTCCTGCCCGCGAACCTGCCCGGGTCGCCGTCCTTCCGCTCCACTACCGGCGGCTCTCCAGCGCCTTGAAGAGTTCGGACCACTGCCGCACCTTGAATGGCTCGCTCATGCGCTCCAGCACGCGGGCCATCGTCTCCTCGCGTTCGGCCGGGTCCCGCGCGGCCAGTTCCTCCAGGCTCAGCCCGGGGATGTCGTAGGTGTCGAAGTAGCGGATGCCCAGGGCGGCGTACTTCTGGTAGACGGGCGTGTCGGACTTCACGAAGACCTTGCCACCCAGGCCGCAGATGAAGGCGGCGTTGCCGTTGCCCTGCTGGCGGTCCTGGTTGGAGATGTACACGTCCACGGAAGCCAGGTGGGTGGCGTACTCGGCCTTGCTGAGGAACTTCATCATCGGGTTGAACTTGTCGCCGAACAAGTCGAAACCCTTGCGCAGGATCTCCGCCCGGCGGTCGGCCTGGCGGAAACTGATGTAGGACAGCACCGTGCTGACCTTGATGTTCTCGTCCCTGAAGCGGGCCAGCTGGTCCAGCATGTCCAGGGTGGTCTCGTCGGCCGAGTTGTTGATCTGGATGTGGATGCGGCCGGGGACCCGGTCGACCGCGGCGGTGTCGACCATGTCCGGGGTCATCTCGTGCGGATATGCGGCGTCGTAGAAGGTGTTCTTGCCGTACCTGCGCGCGTACACGTCCTGGTCGAAGGAGGTGATCACGCCGCCGAACATGCGCCGCACCCGGTCGTTCTTGGCATCGCTGGGCGCGTTGTAGAGGTCGCCGCCCCAGACGAACCAGTTGCTGTTCTTCACCAGCCTGGGCGTGCGGTCCAGGTAATCGATGACCTCGTCCTGGAACAGGCCGTGGAAGATGATCCTGTAGGGCCCGTCCGGGTCCAGGCTGCTGATGTCGAACTCGTAGACATTGGGCGTATGCGCCAGGCGCTGGCGCGTGGCCCAGGTCGAGATGGGGAATACGAAGGCGTGTTCGGCAGGGTCGAAGTTGTTGTTGACGAATTCCACGACCCCGGCCGAGTGCAGGCCGTTGTTCATGACATGCACGAACTTGTACCGGGAAAGGACGGCGCGATAGTGCGCATTGCGGAAGTAGTGGTGCAGGCTTCCGGTGATGCGCTGTTTCAGCGTCCTGGGGTCGTGTGATGCAAATGCATTCATCGTGGAGCGGTCCTGTAATGGTGTGCTGTTCACCGCTGGGGCGAGTACCTGCTCAACATGGACCTGATGTGCTCGGGGGCGCATTGCATCAGGATGTCGATCATGGAGAGTCGTGGAACGAACTCACCGCGACCGCACTGCGCATAGGGCGGGAACTCGCTCTCGATGAAATACAGGGAGAGGCCTTCGCGCTCGAACCGCTCCTGGGAGTACAGGTCGCGTCCACCCACGGCGTTGTAGTACGTAGCGGCGCCGAGATGATGGCAGAACTTCACAATCCTGTCTTGGCCATGAACGCCCGCCACGCCGTGCTCCGATGCGACGGAGGTGTGCAATTCCAGGCCGAGGTAGCGGAACACCTCGGTAATGGACAGCGCGCACTTGCGGGCGACGTTGAGGTCGGGATCGAGGGTGACGCGTTCGACCAGTTCGTAAGCCGCACCAAAATGAGGCGCCCGGGCGTATGCCTGGCGCAAAGTTGCCAGGAACTTGTGGAAGTCGCCGGTGAAGAAGTGCTGGTTGATGGCGCGGTAGGAGCTGACCCCGGCCACCGGCAGGGTGAAGCGGTGTGGCTGGCCATCACGCAGTATCGTGTTGCGGTTGATATGGCCGCCCTTGATATAGGTCACATCGTCCAGGAATACGAAGTGGTCCACGGCCCGGGCCAGGTGGTAATAGCCCAGGTAGGGGAAGAAGTAGGGCTGCATGATCCCCAGGATCATCAGCGGGCCACCTCGAGCAGGATGCTGCAGATGGCATCCACCTGCTCGTCCCCCAGGTCGGGGTAGATCGGCAGGCAGATGACCCGCTCGGCTAGCGAACGCGCTTCGGGCAGGTTGGCTGGCTCGGCCGACGGCAGGCTCCGGTACATCGGGAAGTCGCTGATCAGCGGGTAGAAATAGCGCCTGCCATGCACGCCGCGACGGCGGAGCAGGAAGTACAGGTCGTCGCGCTTGAGCGGGAAATCGGACTCGACCAGGATCGGGAAATAGGCATAGTTGCCCCGCTCGGCCATGATCCCCGGGGGCAGGGTGATGCCGGCCAGTCCGGCCAGGGCGGCGCGGTAGCGTTCGGCGATCTGGCGGCGGCGCCGCAGCGCACCGTCGATGTACTTTAGCTGGAGCAGGCCGAAGGCCGCGTTCACCTCGTGCATCTTGCCGTTGATGCCCGGCGCGACGACCGTGGTCTCGTTGAGGAAGCCGAAGTTCTTCAGGTAGCCGATGCGCCGGTACGATGCTTCATCCGGGCAGATGATGGCGCCGCCTTCGAACGTGTTGAACACTTTGGTGGCGTGGAAGCTCAGGACGCTGAGGTCGCCATGGCGCAGGACCGACCCCCCTTCGTCTTCCACGCCGAAGGCGTGGGCGGCGTCATAGATCACCCGCAGGTTGTAGATCTCGGCAATGCGCTTGATGGCCTCCACATCGCACGGCGTGCCATAGCAGTGCACGCCAAGGATTGCGGTGGTCTGCGGGGTGATCGCGGCTTCAATCTTGTTCGGGTCGATGTTGAAAGTGCCCGGCGCCACGTCGACGAACACCGGCTTGATCCCGTTCCACAGCAGGGCATGGGAGGTCGCGACGAACGAGTACGGCGTGGTGATCACCTCGCCGGTGATGCGCAGGGATTGCAGTGCGGTGACCAGGGCGAGCGTGCCGTTGGCGAACAGCGCCAGGTGCTCCACTCCCAGCCGCTGGCAGAGCGCGGCTTCGAGCGCCTTGTGCATGCCCCCGCCGTTGGTGAGGATCCGGCTGGCCCAGATCTTCTCCAGGTACGGGACGAACTCCTCGAGCGGCGGCAGCAAGGGGCTGGTGACTGGGATCTGCATGGCTGCCTCTGTGGCTCATGGGAGCGGGGGTCTGCAAGCCCCGTCCCGCCAACAGGCAAGAACTGTGCCGGAGGCGCCGGGCAGGGACGGGGCGGCCCGCGGACGGATCTGCATCCGGGCCAGTCACCGGGCCCGCAGGAAGGCCCCGAAAGAGGGCGCCAGGCGTGGCGTCGCCGACCCCTGGACCCGACCCTGGGGACCGGACGAGGTGGCGATCCCGGTCCGGGCGCCGCCCCCGCAGGCAGGGCGGGCCTAGCCCGCCACCTCGCTCTGTTCCTTGTCGATCCCGTACTTGCGCAGCTTCTCCACCAGGGTGGTGCGGCGCAGGCCCAGCAGCTGGGCGGCGTGGGCGACCACGCCCTGGGTGCGTTCCAGGGCCTCGCGGATCAGCTGCAGCTCGATCTGGGCCATGTGCTCGCGCAGGTCCAGGCCGGCCTCGGGCAGCATGCCGGGGGTGGCCGGGGGCGGGGTGGCCGCGCCGGGGGCGGCGGCGGCCACGGCCGGCAACTGCGCCGGCGGCGGAGCCGGGGTGGCGGGCACGGGCGCCGGGGCCGGGACGGCGGGCAGCACCAGCTGCGGCTCGGTGCCGGGCGGGACATGGGCGCGGTAGCGGGCCGGCAGGTCCTCCAGGCGGACCAGGCCGCCGGGGTTGAGCACGGCCAGACGCTCGACCAGGTTGGTCAGCTCGCGCACGTTGCCTGGCCAGGCGTAACCGGCCAGGGCCGCCAGGGCGCCGTCGGAGAAGCGGATCTCGCCGCGCCCGGTGCGGGCCAGCTGGGCGGCGATGGTCTCCACCAGGGCCGGCAGGTCCTCGCGGCGCTCGCGCAGCGGCGGCATCTCGATCGGGAACACGTTGAGCCGGTAGAACAGGTCCTCGCGGAACTGGCCCTCGGCGATCCGGTCCTCCAGATTGCGATGGGTGGCGGCAATCACCCGGACGTTGCATCGGATGGTCTGGTTGCCACCGACCCGCTCGAAGCTGCGTTCCTGCAGCACGCGCAGCAGCTTGACCTGCATGGGCATGCTCATGTCGCCGATCTCGTCCAGCAGCAGGGTGCCGCCCTCGGCCATCTCGAAGCGGCCCTTGCGGGCGCTCAGGGCGCCGGTGAAGGCCCCCTTCTCGTGGCCGAACAGTTCCGATTCCAGCAGGTCCGGCGGGATAGCGCCGCAGTTGATCGCCACGAACGGGCCGTCGCGGCGCGCGGACTGGGCGTGGACCGCGCGCGCGGCCACTTCCTTGCCGGTGCCGGACTCGCCCAGGATCAGCACCGTGGTGTCGAACGGGGCGACCTGGCCAATCATCCGCCGCAGCCGCTGCACCGCCGGGCTGGAGCCGGTCGGTCCGCTGTCCGGGGCGGCGCCGGCCTGCTGCTCGGCATCCAGGCGCTTGAGGCTGGCCCGGCGCAGGCAGGCTTCCAGCTGGGCGTGGCGGATGGGCGATTCCAGCGGCCAGACCCCGGCCTCGTGCAGGCCGTGCTCGTGGGCGAAGGCGGCGGTGTCACCCTGCAGCAGCAGGACCGGCGGCGGCAGCGGGGCGCCGCCCAGCCAGCCGAAGAAGCTGCGCGCGGCGGCCGGGTCGTCCAGCTCGCCCACCACCAGGGCCATCCAGTCGCTGGGGCGCTGGCGGCTGGTGGCCACGTCGGCCGGCGACGCCGCCCAGCGCGGGTTGAGGTCCATGAACTCCAGCAATCCGCACAGCCGTTCGGCGCGATCTGCCTGGCTGTCGATCACCAGGATCCGCGACTCGCTCATTTCACTTCCTCTTGCGCCAGCCGCTCCAGGATCGGCATGACTTCCTGCAGGTACGACAGCTTGCTGACGAAGTTGTCGGCGCCGGCGCGCATGGCGTGCTCGCGGTGCTCGGCGTCGTCGAAATGGCTGGCGATGACGATGTAGGGCGGGTCGTCCTGGGCCTTGATCAGGCGCGTGGCCTGCAGCCCGCCCATTTCCGGCATGGCCAGGTCCATCAGCACCGCGTCCGGGCGCAACGCCTCGGAGCGTTCGATCGCCTCCAGGCCATTGCCCGCGGTGCCGGCGATCTCCAGCCACTCCACCTTGCGGAAATGGCGCATGGCCGCGTTGATGAAACCGTCGTGGTCGTCCACCAGCAGTACTCGGAGATTGCGCATGCTCATGTCCTGGTCAGCCGGCCCGGGCCAGCGCCGGGGCGTTGCCCCGGCGGCGTTCGCGCGCCGACGGGATGTTGAGCTGTTCACGATACTTGGCCACGGTGCGGCGCGCGATATTCACGCCCTGGCGGGCCAGCAGCGCGGCGATGGCGTCGTCGGCCAAGGGGCGCCCGGCCGGCTCGGACTCGATCAGGCGCCGGACCATGGCCTTGACCGCCGCGCCGGAGACGCTGGCGCCTTCCAGGCGCACGGCGAAGAACTGCTTCAGCTCCAGGGTCCCGCGCGGGGTCTGGATGTACTTGCCGCTGGTGATGCGCGAGACGGTGGACTCGTGCATGCCGATGGCGTCGGCCACTTCCTTCAGGGTCAGCGGGGCGATGGCCTCCTCGCCCTGTTCCAGGAAGGCGGCCTGGCGTTCGACGATCACCCGCGCGGTGCGCAGCAGGGTGTCATAGCGCATGGACAGGCCGCGGGTCAGCCAGCGCGCTTCCTGCAGCAGTTCGCGCAGCTGGCCGGCGCCTTCGCCATCGCCGGCCTGGGACAGGGCGCGCTCGTAGGCGCTGTTGATCGCAAGGCGCGGAGTGGTGGCCGGGTTCAGTGCCACCCGCCACTGGCCGTCGGCATGCCAGGTGACCACATCCGGGACCACATAGCCGGCCTCGGCCGGGTCGGTGCCGGCCTGGGCCGGGTGCGGCTCCAGCGACAGCAGCAGGCGCACCGCCTCGGCCACGTCCTCCGGCTCGGCATCCAGTTCGCGGGCGATGGCGGCGTGGTCGTGGGCGGCCAGCTCGGCCAGGCATCCGGCCAGGATCCGGCGCGCCAGCGGGCGCCCGGGGCAGGGCGAGGGCAGGGCGTCGAGCTGGGCGCGCAGGCACTCGCCCACGTCGCGCGCGGCCATGCCGGCCGGCTCGCCATGCAGCAGGCGCTGGCGCACCGCCTCCACCCGCGCGGCGTCCACGTCGAACTCGGCCTGGGCGCGCAGCAGCAGGTCGGCGTGGTCGCCCTCGAGGTAGCCGGCCTCGTCGCAGTGCTGGAGCCAGAATGCGGCAATCTCCAGCTGGCTGGCGTCCAGTTCCAGGGCCAGCTGCTGCAGCACGCGCACCGCCGGGTCGGCCGAGGCCGGCTCGGCAATGCGCTGCATGCGGTCCTCGCCTTCGCCACTCCAGCTGGCGCCGGGCACGTCCCACATCGAAGGCTCGGGCAGCTCATCGAATGCCGCCGTTTCCACCGCCACGTCGCTGCCCGGTGCCGGCGCGCCGTCCTGGGCCAGGCTGGCCTCGGCCTCCTCTTCCAGTTCCAGCAGCGGGTTCTGTTCCAGGGCGCGGGTGACTTCCAGCTGCAGCTGCAGGGCGTCAAGCTGCAGCAGCCGGATCGACTGCAGCAGCTGCGGGGTCAGGTGCAGCTGTTGTCCAAGCTGGAGGGCGTTTGTGGCCTTCATCTTGCATTCCCCGGTCCTGCGTCGGTTTGGCGACGCCTGGAGCGACATGCTGCGCCCTGGGCGGCGAGGGCTGAATCGGGTGTAACCCTAGGGGTGTCAGTCAATACCTGACACATTGTAAGGGTTTTCCTTACAACCTTACCGCCCCTGCCGGATGGCGTCGAAAAATCGCCGCGACGACCGTCTCATCCCAGCTCGTTCTGGTGCCTGGCGGCCAGCAGGACCAGTTCGCTGGCACGGCGCAGGCCCAGGGTCTCCATCATCCGGGCGCGGTGGGTCTCCACCGTCTTGACGCTGATGCCCAGCTCGGCGGCGATTTCCTTGCTGCTCTGGCCGCGGCCGAGGCGGGCCAGGATCTCGCGCTGGCGCGGCGGCAGGCCGGCCACGCCCTGGGGCTTCTCGGCGCGGCCCCGGCCGATCAGCGGCGCGATCATGCGCGAGGAAATACGCGGGCTCAGGAACAGTTCCCCGCTCATGGCCGCGCGCAGGGCCAGCTCCAGTTCCATCGGCGCGGCGTCCTTGAGCACGAAGCCGGCAGCGCCGCGGTCCAGGGCATCGCGGACCAGCATCGGGTCGTCGTGCATGGACATCATCACCACCCGGGTCTGGGGCAGGCGCTCCAGGATCGCGCTCAGCGCTTCCAGGCCGGTGCGGCCGGGCAGGGACAGGTCCATCAGGACCAGGTCGGGACGGTGGAACTCGGCCAGGTCCACCGCCTGGTCGGCATTGCTGGCCTCGCCGACGACATCCACGTTGACGAAGGACTGCAGCAGCCGCCCCAGTCCGGCGCGGACCAGGGTGTGGTCGTCCACGATCAGGACGCGCACGGGAGTAACGAGGGATCGGCCATGGCGGGGCCACCTTAGCCCATCGCGCCGGCGCTGTGAACGCGCCGGGGACTCAGCGCCGACGGGCGCCGGCGATCTGGCGGCGGTGCATGCGGAACAGGTGCCGGTCCATGGCCTCCTCCAGGTCGGCCGGCAACGGCGCGAAGCGCAGCCACAGCCAGGTGCCGGCGGCATCGCTGGCGCTGGCACAGACCAGGGCCGGCAGCTCGAGCTCGTCGGGCAGCCAGTCCGAGGGTTGCAACCGGACCAGGCCCGGGGTGTCCAGGCCGGGCGCGGGCGTGGAAGCATCCAGCAGTACGCGCAGGCCGCGCGCGGACCAGCGCAGCGGGCGCGCCGCCAGGGCCGGGCCGGACTGGCGCAGCAGGCGGCCGAGCATGGCCAGCACCAGGTCGAGCTTGGCATCCATGCGCTGGGCCAGCAGCGGCAGCTCGCCGCGCTTCTCCTCGCTGCTGTCCTCGCTGCGCAGGTCCTCGACCTGGGCCAGGCCGCGCAGCAGGGCTTCGGCCTGGGGCAGGCGCCCGGGCGCGGCGCCGGGGACGAATTCAACCGGCAGGATCGCCTCGCAGCTCAGGCCTTCGCCGAACAGCCCGCTCTCGGCGGCCTGGGCGGCATGCGGCCAGGCGGCGTTCACGGCGCCAGCTCCTGGTAGCTGCGGCTGGCCTGGCCGGACTGGCGCAGGTTGCGCAGGGCCTCGGCGGCCACATCGCGGGCCTGGACCATCTCGGCCTGCAGCTGGTGCTGCAGCTGCAGCAGCTCGCCCAGTGCCTCGACCGGCGCGTCCACGCCGACGCTGCGGATGTAGCCGCGCAGGCGCTCGTCGTGCGCGGCCAGGATCTGGCCGGCGCCGGCGAAGTCGTCACGCCCCAGGGCCTGGCGCAGGGCGTCCAGGTCGGCGCGCAGCGCGGCCAGGGTCTCGTTCACGCTCCCGCTCCCACCGCCTGGGGCACCTGGCGGTGCTCCAGGGGGATGGCGTTCCAGGCCGCGCTGATCTCGCCCAGCAGGCCCAGGACCTCGTCCATGGCGGCGTTGTCGTTGTGCAGGTTGGCCTCGGTCAGGCGCTGGATGATGTAGTCATACAGCGCCGAGAGGTTGCTGGCCAGCTCGCCGCCGGCCTCGTGGTCGAGCGAGCCGTTGAGGTGGCCGACGATGGCGCAGGCCTCGCCGATGGCCTTGCCCTTGCGGGCCAGGTCCTTCTGCTCCAGGCAGGCCTTGGCCAGGCGGATGCGCTCGCAGGCGCCGTTGAGCAGCAGCGAGATCAGGCGATGCGGATCGGCGTCGGTGACGCTGCCGGACACCTCGAGTTTGCGGTACTGCTCGGCGTATCGACGGCTGGCCCCAAGCATGGCGTTCTCCTGGTTTCTGGCGGATGCCGTGACCCTGTGGCACCCGTGAATGACGACGCTATGGTTATCGGCGCCGTCGTCCCTTCCTTTACTTGTTGCCGCCCGCCAACTGGGCCAGGGCCGAAGCGAGGTAGCTGCTGGTGCTGTTGAGCTGCGCCACCAGGGTGTCCATGGCGGTGAACTGGGCGGTGTAGCGCGCTTCCAGCGCCTCCATGCGCCTGTCCAGCGCATCCATCTGGTCGGACAGGTCGGAGATGCGCTTGTTCAGGCTGTCCGTGCGCTGGGTGATCGAGCCCTTGTTGCTGTCCAGCAGGCCGTCGAAGATCGCGTCCAGGCCCTTGGCCAGGTTGCCGTCCTTGCCCAGCAGCTTGCGCAGGGCGTCGGGATCGTCGGCCAGCGCCGCCTCGGCCTTGGCCGTGTCCACGCTCAGGGTGCCGTCCTTGGCGATGGTCACGCCCAGGTCGGCCAGCGCGACCGAATGCGCGCCCACCAGGTTGCGCAACTGCTGCTGGGTGCTGCGCACCAGCGAGTCGCCGGTCAGCGCCGAGGCGGTCCTGGTTTCGGCGTTGTAGCTGCTGGTGGAGCGCAGCACGCTGATGGCGGCGTTGTACATGGAGGCGAACGAGGCCAGGTTGGCCTTGAGCGCGCTGTTGTCCGCGCTGATGGTCAGCGCGAACTTCTCGTTGGCCTTGGCTTCGGCCAGGTTGAGGATCACGCCCGGGATCAGGTCGCTGATGGTGTTGCTGCTGGAGGTACGCAGGAAGCCGTCCACCCGCACCTGGGCATCGGTGGCCGCCACCGATTCGCCCATGGCCTGGGCGCCATCGGGATCGTAGGCCAGCGCGGCCAGGCCGCCGTCGCCGCCACTGGCCACCACCTTCAGCGCGCCGCCGGTGCCGGCGGCGGTGGCATTGAGGACCAGGTGCTGGCCGTCATCGGCGTTGATGATGCTGGCGGTCACGCCCTTGCCACCGGCGGCGCGGTTGATCGCCGCGGCGATCTCCTCCAGGGTCGCGCCCTCGGCGAATTCGATCTCGTAGCTGTTCTCGCCGGCGCTGATCTCGAGCTTGCCGGTGCCGACGGTGGCGTCCTTGGCGAAGGCGGCGGAAGTGAGCTTGTGCGCCTTGGCCAGGCTGAGCACCTCGATCTCGTGCTTGCCGGCGGTCGCGCCGCTGGCGACGGTGGCGGTGAAGCCGGCCTTGTCCGGCACGCTGGCCTTGAAGCTGGGCGTGTCGGCGCTGCCCACCAGCTTTTCCAGGGCCGACTGGGCGCTGGACAGGGTGCTCTTGAGGGTGCCGAACGCCGACAGCTGGGCGTTGACCTTGCTGGCGGTGGTGTTGATCCGGAGCTCGGCGGGGCGGCGTTCGGCCTGCACCAGCTGCTCCACCAGCGAGGCGGTGTCGATGCCCGAGCCCAGGCCACTGAAGTTGATCGTGCTTGCCATCCAATCCTCCGGTCAGGCCGCGCAGGTCCGCGGCCGCAGGGACCCTGCCTGGGATAGCGGCAGGGGGCGCGCAGACTTGAGTCGCGCCATCCCCCGGCCGCATGCAAGCGACGTACCAGCCTGGCGCCAGACAACAAAAAGGCCCCATCCGTTTCCGGATGGGGCCTCCGGCGCCGGCGGACCGGCGCCACCCTGGAGGCGTTGCCTCAGCGCAGCAGGCTGAGCACGTTCTGGGTCGAGGAGTTGGCCTGGGCCAGCATCGCAGTACCGGCCTGCTGCAGGATCTGGGTCCGGGTCAGCTCGGCGGTCTCCTTGGCGTAGTCGGCATCGCGGATGCGGCTGCGGGAGGCCGACAGGTTCTCGGAGGTGGTGTTCAGGTTGGCGATGGTCGAGGTGAAGCGGTTCTGCACCGCACCCATGTCGGCACGCGAGCTGTTGACCGAGGTCAGGGCCAGGTCGACGATTTCCAGCGCCTTCTGCGCGCCCTGGAAGGTGGAGATGTCCAGGTCCTTCAGGTAGTTGGTGCCGGCGGCGCCATTGGCGGCGACGGTGGCGGTGGCGGCAATGCCGCTGAAGTCGAAGCTCATGCCCGCGGCACCGGCCGCCAGGGTGCTGCCGCTGGTCACCGAGAAGGAGAAGTCCTGGCCAGCCTTCAGCGACTCCAGCTTCAGCTTGCCCGCGGCGTCGACCGAGGCGTACACGCCGGTCTTGTCCATGCTCTCGTTGATCGCCGAGGCCAGCTTCTTGGACACGTCGATGGCCGAATCACCGGCGGCGACCTTGACCGCGCTGATGTCGACGTTGTTCACCTTCAGGCCGCTCAGGCTGGCGGCGGCGGTGGCCGTGCCCGAGGCGATCGCGTTGGTCGAATCCTGGGTGGCAGCGAAGCCGGCCTTGCCCAGCGAGTCGATGTTGGCGTCGACGATGCTGTTGATGCCGATGGTCTGGCCGCTGTTGGCACCGACCTGGAACAGGGCGCCGGAGAAGCTGCCGTCCAGCAGCTTGGTGCCGTTGAAGTTGGTCTGGTTGGCGACGCGATCGATTTCCTTCAGGAGCTGGTTGACTTCCGAGTTCAGCGCCTCGCGGTCGGTGGCCGAGTTGGTGGCGTTGGCCGACTGCACCGCCAGCTCGCGGATACGCTGCAGGTTGTTGCCGATTTCCACCATCGCGCCTTCGGCGGTCTGGGCCAGCGAGATGCCGTCATTGGCATTGCGGGCAGCCACGTCCAGGCCGCGGATCTGGGTGGTGAAGCGCTCGGAGATCGCCAGGCCGGCGGCGTCGTCCTTGGCGCTGTTGATGCGCAGACCGGACGACAGGCGCTGGATGGTGGTCGCCAGGCTGGTGCTGTTCGTGTTCAGGTTGCGCTGGGCGTTCAGCGACATCACGTTGGTATTGATGACTTGGGACATTGCTATATCTCCTTTGGCGATATTGACCCGGCGGTTCGTGGTGGCCGGAGCCTCCGCAGGGGGGTCATCATCTGACCGATGCCGCTGCTGGTTTAGGTAACGGCGTCTTGGCCGGAAGCTTTAGGGGTTCGCCGAAAAATCTCTTGACTTCCCGGTTTTTCTGCCTGCTTGCGCCTGGTTTGGACGCTGGCGGTATTCCCGCCGTGCTTGGATAACGGCAGTGCCCGCGGGGAATTTAGGCCTGCGGGCGGAGATATTCCGGATATTTTTTTCCTGGAGGGCCTAAAGAAAAAGGCGGCCCCGCCGAGGGTGCCGCCTTGCTGCTGCTCCAGGCCGGGCACGGCCCGGCGGCTTGCTCAGATCAGGTCGAACAGGGTCATGCCCTGCATCCGCGCGAACACCTGCTGCGCGGTCTGCAACGCGGTGGTCTCGATCTGGTAGCGGGAGATGGCCTCGGCATAGTCCAGGTCGCGCATCTCCGACAGCGTGGTCTTGATGGTGACGTCGTTTGCCTCGCGCACGGCTTCGGCGGCGTCGATCATCGCCAGCTGGGCGCCACCGGCCGCACGCGCGTCGATCATCCGTTCGGCCAGCCGCGCCACGTCGCGCATGGCCGCCTGCAGCGCGTTCTGGCGCGCGGCCTTGCCGGCAAGGGTGGGATCATCGTCCTCCAGCGCCGCGACCAGCCTGTCCAGGGTGGAGAACGCATCGCTGGTAGGTGCCGGACCGATGCCGAAGCTGTCGCCTGCCGCCGGTTCGCCCTCGATGCGCAGGCGCAGTCCGCCGTAGCTGATGTCGTCGCCGCTGGCCCAGGTTCCACTGTCGAGCACATTGAGTGCCTCGTCGACGATGTCGTAGCTGTCCGCGCCGGTGAACACCACCGTGAAGCCTTCGCCGTTCCAGCTGCCGGTGCTGCTGCGGCCATAGTCGGTCAGCAGGCCGGTGCCGGTGTTGCCGGCCGCCGCAAGGCCCTGCACCGTGCCGTCGCCGGTGCGCACCCGCATGAAGATCTCGCTGCCCGGCCAGGCATCGAGGACGAAGGTTTCCGGCGCGATCTCGACCCGGCGCTGGGTCTGGTCGCCGTTGTAGGTGACGCTGTTGCCGGACTTGCTGAACGGCGCGCTGTCATCGGCGCTGCCGGCGAACAGGTAGCGGCCGCTGCCGTCGGTGGCATTGGCGATGCTCAGCAGCTGCTCGCGCAGGGAACGCAACTCGGCGGCGATGGAGCGGCGGTCATCGGCCGACAGAGAACCGTTGTTGGCCTGGATGGCCAGGTCGTTGGCCCGGGCCAGGGTGTCGCCGGCCTCGGCCAGCAGGTTCTCCTGCAGGTTGAGGCGGTTGGCCACGGTATTGGCGTTCTTGCCGAAGCGTTCCAGCTCGGCCAGGGCCCGGTCCAGGCCGACCGCGGCGCCGGCGGCTACCGGGTCGTCCTTGGCGGTCACCAGCTTCTTGCCGGTGGCCAGCTGGGTCTGCAGGTCGGTCAGGACCTTCTGCCGCTGCAGCATGTTGGCCAGGGACTGGCTGTACAGGAGTCCGGTGGAGATACGTTGGCTCATCAGCGCACCGCGGCAAGGATGGACTGGAACATGGTGTCGGCGGTGGAGATGATCCGCGCCGCCGCCTGGTAGGCCTGCTGCAGCCTGAGCATGTCGGCCGCCTCCTCGTCCAGGTTGACCCCGGAGATGGACTCGCGGTCGGCCAGGGCCTGGTCGTAGAGCACCTGCTGGGCGTCAGCCGAATACTCGGCCTGGCGCGCGGCCGAGCCGACCATGGTGGTCAGGCCGCCGACCGCGCCGTTGAGGCTGACCGTGCCGCCATTGAGGGCCCGGGCATCGTCCAGGTTGGACAGGGCCAGGGCGTTGCCGTTGTCGCCCGAGCGCGGCGGGGTGCGGCCGACCCGGAAGATGTCGCCGGCCGCGGGGAGGCCGTCCAGGGTCAGCATCCAGCCGTTGGCGCTGATGCTGTCACCCGGGGTGTAGGCGAAGGGGCCGTCGGTGCCGACCATGTACTGGCCAGCGTCGAGGAACTCGATTTCCACGTCGGCCAGCAGGCCGGGGTTGGAGGCATCGGTGACCTTCAGCCCGGCCACCACGCCGCTGCCGATGTTGGCGACATCGGCGCTGGCGCTGACCGGGCTGGCCGCGGCGATCCGCGACGGATCGCTGATCGCCAGCTCGATCCCGGTGGCGGCACCGGCCGTGGGCTGGAGCAGGAAGCGGTCGCCGGCGGCGGGCGGCGGCGCGGTGGAGACCTCAAGCGCGATCCCGCCCACCAGCAGCGGGTCGCCGGCGGTGCCGGTGCCGGTCAGCGGCACCGCCGCGCCGGTGTCGGCGCGGGTGGCGCTCCAGCCGGTGCCGTCAAAGCGCAGGATCAGGTCCTGGCCATCCAGCTGGGCCAGGTCGTGCACGCTGGCGCTGAGGCTGGCGCCGCTGGTGTTGGCGCTGTTGCCGCTGACCCGGGGCGCGGGCAGGCTGAAGAACGGCCCGCCCATGTCGCCATGCAGGTCCATGCCGGCCTGGTGGCCGGCGTTGAAGGTGGTGGCCAGCGCCACCGCGATCCGGCCCAGCTCGGCCTGGGCCGGGTCCAGCACGGTGGCGCGGAACTCCAGCAGGCCGCCCATCTGTCCGCCCAGGGCCCGCTGGTCCATGAGCACGGTGCTGCCCTGGGCCTGCAGCGCCAGCTGCAGGCGCTCGGGGCGGTAGGGATCAGCCACGGTGGTCACGGTGGAGGCATGCACGCCCACCACCAGGGCCTGGCCACCGGCGGAGAAGACGTTGGCCATGCCACCGTCCTGCAGCACCGAAGTGCCGCCGGTATAGCCGATCAGCTGGCTGATCAGCTGGTCGCGGCGGTCGAGCAGGTCGGCCGAAGGATTGAGCGCGTTGGACAGGCTGCGGTTGATCTGGGCGATCTCCGCGGCCAGGCGGTTGATCTCGTCGGCGCCGGAAAGCAGGCGGTTGTTGACCTCGCCATCCAGCGACTGCATCTGGGCATCGAGCTGGTGGAAGCGGGTGGCCAGGGACCTGCCCATGGACAGCAGGTCCTCGCGCTCGGCGGTGCCGGCGGCGTTGGCCGACAGCGCGGTGACCGAGTCGAAGAACTTGGACCACATCCCGGCGATGTTGGTGGCCGGGTCGGAGAACAGCTGGTCCACGCGGCCGGACAGGCTGGACAGCTGCTCCAGGCGGGCCAGCTCGCCACCGGCGTCGAGCAGGCGCGAGGTGGCCAGCTGGTCGGCAATGCGCTGGATGTCGGCGATCTTGACCCCGTTGCCGACGAAGCCGTAGCCGTAGTCGTGCGGGGTACGGGTGGCGAACTCCACCCGCTGCCGGCTGTAGCCTTCGGTGTTGACGTTGGCCACGTTGTGGCTGACGGTGGCCAGGGCGCGCTGGAACGCGATCAGGGCGCCGGTGCCGGTGGACAGGACGGTCATGCGCGGTTACCTCCGGAAGGGCGCGCCCATGGCGCCCATGGCGCTGGCGGCGCTGGCCACGACGGCGCCGGCGCCGCCGGCGGCCATCCGCGACGAGACGCTGGCGATGGCTTGCACCGCACGGTTGATGGTGGGGCCGTTGGCGATGGCGGCGATCTTGTCGGCATAGGCCGGGTCGGTGGCGTAGCCGGCACGCTGCAGGGCCTGGGCGAACTGCTTGACGCTGCCGCCGGACTTGAGCGCCTGGGCGTAGCGCGGGTTGTTCCTGAGCATGCGCACGTAGTCGGCGAAGCTCTCGGCCGGCGAGGCATAGGCGCGGAAGTCCGCGGTCTCGTTGCGGCGCTGGCCGTTGACGTATTCATGGGTCCCGGCGGTGGCGCGCTCGCCCTTCCAGCCGGTGGCCTTGATCCCGAACAGGTTGTTGGCGCTGCTGCCATCGGCGCGGCGGATCTGGCGCCGGCCCCAGCCGGTCTCCAGCGCCGCCTGCGCGACCAGGGCGCGTGCATCCACGCCCAGCTCGCGGGCCGCGGCCTGGGCCTGGTTCCAGATGCTGGCCACGAAACGTTCGGGACTGCGCTCGGCGAAGGCGGCCGCGGCCTCGGCGGCGGCCGCCTCGTCGACCGGCGGGCAGGCCTGCTGGGCCAGCGGCTGCAGCGCCTGCTGCGGGCCGGCCAGCAGCCGCTGGACCAGGCCGTCCAGCGGCGAGGGCGCGGACTGGCCGTCCTCGCCGCTGCGTCCGGCAATCAGGTCCAGGGCGCGCTCGAAGGAGGTGGCGGCCATCGGCTCCTGGCCGCCATCACTGGCGTAGGCGCGGG
>Ga0207415_1000903_pt1 | contig 17582 bp, 18 predicted proteins | sample Passage237A_FD_187369 | JGI IMG/M metagenome (GOLD analysis project Ga0207415, IMG submission 187369) | Cellulose adapted compost microbial communities from Newby Island Compost Facility, Milpitas, CA, USA - Passage2 37A (SPAdes) (version 3) ...
CCGGTCGGCCTCCGTATAGAAGGTGGCGAAGGAGCGGCCGATGATCTCGTGCGGTCGATATCCCTTTATTCGCTGGGCGCCAGCGTTCCAGCTGACCACCCGTCCGTCGGGGTCGAGCATATAGATGGCGTAATCGGTAACGCCCTCCACCAGGCGACGGAACTGCTCGCCTTCGCTGAGGGAACCTGTAGAGCGATCCAGTCTATGCACCCCTTGCTCCCGAGATTGGGACCCCGTTCAACGTGCTGGTATGGGATCGGTTGCAGCATTTTCGACAAAAATCCGCATCCGGTTGAACGCTGTCTGAACACGCCGTTGCCGCAGGTTCAACGGCGAGACGCAAAAAACGCCACTGACGTACAAGTGAGCATCAGGAGAGTGCAACGTGTCGTACGATCCGGGCGTTGATGCAGAGGGCAAGCTGCCGGTCCGCCGGCAAGAGACAATGGTCTGCGTATGGAGCGACAGGTGCAGCGACTGACTTCGCCAAATGCCAGCCGGCGGGCCCGGCTGTGGCTCGCCGCCGCCAACGGGCGGACTCTGAATCGTCCGGTGATCGCCCCGGTCTACGGCCCGGAAACGCCGATGAAGGTGAGCTTCGAGGGGTTGAGCGAGGAAGAACAGAAGGCGGCGCTTGCCGCCTTTCCGGGGGGCAAGCGCTTCGTTCTCGCCTCGTGACTACTTCGAGAGCCGCAACCCGGTAATATCCCGTCCGATGTCACGGAAGGCCTGCAGCAGCTGCGCCTCGCTGTTGGCGGTGTAGTTCTTGCCCGGCGAGGCGCAACTGGCCATCAGCGCCTGGGCATTGGCGCGGGCCTGCGCATTGGTGATTTCGTTGAGCGCGAACCCGACAGTGTAGATGATGATGTCATCATCGGTATTCGCCGGGGTGTTGTTGGTTTTTATCTTTTCGCACAGGGCTTCGGCCTGGTCGGTCGAATCGTCGGGCGCGTTGCAGTTGATGCGCTGCGAGTTGTTACCGGCAACGGAGTTCGAGTCGCTCGAGACGACGCCCTTGCAATAGGCGGTGTTGAAGTCGCCGTCTGTCATCAGCACCAGCACCTTGAGCACCGGCTCCGCATTCTCCGCCAGCGGGTCGCGGGTGCGGTGCTCTTCGGGCCACAGGTAGTTGAACGAGGTCGAGAGCATGTACCACGCCCAAGCCAGCCCGATATGGCCCGCGGTCGTGCCAGCCGCTGTGAGGTTGTCGGCCAGGGCATGCAGATCGTCCTTGTTCGAGGTCATCAGGACGATCTGGTCGGTCAGGCATTCGTTGAGGTTGTTGCCGTTGGGGTAGTGGCGGCCGAACCAGTTCGTCGCCACAGGCGAGAATGTCTCCGGCGGAGCGGTGGTGTAGGTGTTGCTGGCGCGCTCGGTAACGCAAGTGGTGATGCGCGACAGCCTGTAGCTATTGTCCACGGCGCGGAAGCGGAAGAACTCGCAGGGCCGCGACGCCGCCTCGTTCTCGGTGCAATAGACATTACCGCCGCCGGTATATGTGGTGCCGTAGTCGATGCCCACGGTATCTTTCAGCAGGAAGCTGTTGGTGTCCTTGCTCTTGACCTGGAACGCGTTGTTGTTGAGCCCGGTCAGGCCGCCGACGCCGTCGATCGCCACCCAGTCGTCATTGTTGAAGCCGTGGTTGTTGGCAGTGATCTTGATCTCGCAGGTCGAGAGGGCACATTTCCGCCAGGTGCCGCCGCTGGTGTAGTTGCTGTAGTTGCTGGTGCTGACCGTGCTGCCGCTCGACAGGGTCTGCAGCGAGAACTTGTTGCTGTCGATCCGCACCACCCGATAGGCCTTGTTGTTGACCTGAGTCATGCCCCTGACATCGGTGATGGCGATGCGATCGCCGGTGGAGAGGCCATGGGCGCTCGATGTGATGACGCCGGTACTCTGCCGGGTGATGCCGGTGATGGTGCCGCTGGTCTTGCCGGTGGTGGCGATCCAGCTGGCACCCGTGATCGGCTTGCCGGGGAGGGGTGCCCCCCGCACCTGATCGGCATAGTCACCGAGGTTGACGCCCATCGAATAGGGAACGAGTGCCATGCGCGAGGTCGTCGGGGCCTGCGTGTTCTTTACCACGCGGTCGATCAGCAGGCCCGCGGCGTCCTCGAGCGCATTGATCTTGCTGCCATTCATCGAGTAGGTGACGTCGAGCGCCACCGCGACCTCGATATGCGACGAACTCTTGGTTGCCTCGGACTGAACCCGGGCGGTGAGCGAGGGAATGCCGATCAGCTGCACGAAGGCCATGGGCACCGTGATGCTGCCCTGGAAGTTCAGGGTGCCTTCGTCGAGGTCGACTTCAGCCGCGTTGACGTTCACCGTCAAGCTGCCGTCATTGAGGCGCTCGAGCACCAGGCCCTGCGCCTTGGCCATGAGCGTTTCCTCGGTGACGCCGTCGTCGTAGATGGTCGGAGCGAGGCCCAGCGCGGCGGAATCGAGCGCCTGCTGCGCCTTGGTGCGGGCGAGTTCGACCCGGGTGAAGTCTACCACTGCTCCCGCAGCTGCGATGAGCACGATTGCGAACACGCCGAACAGAACGGCAAATACGCCGCGTTCGTCATCTCGAAAGCGGCGGACCAGCTCGTATAACCCACGCATGACGCCCGAAACCCCATGTTCTCGGGCGCCAGTGTGGCTTAAAATCCTAACTAAAGGACAATTACCTTTGCGCCAATTTTTACGCGCTCGTAGAGGTCTTCTACGTCATCATTGACCATGCGGATGCAACCCGAGCTTACGTCTTGACCGATGGTCCACGGCTCGTTGGTGCCGTGGATGCGGTAGAGAGTGGAGCCGAGGTAGAGGGCGCGGGCGCCGAGCGGGTTGCTGATGCCGCCTTCCATGTGGGCGGGCAGCTCGGGGCGGCGCTTGCGCATCTCGGGCGGCGGCGTCCAGTCGGGCCATTCGCGCATGCGGGTAATCTTGTGGGTGCCGCTCCACTCGAACCCCTCCTTGGCCGTGCCGATGCCGTAGCGCAGCGCCTTGCCGTTCCCGAGCACGAGGTAGAGGAACTTCTGCCCCGTGACCACCACGATGGTGCCCGGTTTCTCGCTGGTCTTGTAAGCGACGACCTGGCGCATGTACTTGGGATCGAGCTTCACCTTGCCGCGCTTGAGCTGCAGCGCGTTCTTAGGTTTGCCGTCCGTGAGCGACATGCCGGGTGGTGGATCGAACGTGAAGTATTTGAGGCCTGCCGCCTGGACGGCGTCGGTGAAAACAAGGGCAGACAGAACCATGGCCGCGCAATAGAGCGCAGCGCGGGACGAACGCAGCATCACAACACCTGTCGGTATCTCCGCCGCGAGAGGGCGGCGACGGGCACAGTATTCGCCGGAATGCAAAATGTCCGGTGAATCCGTATGGTTAGAAAAGCGTAGCGGATAGCCCGGCATCGCGCGGATTCGTTATTTGAATGAATATTGATGGAGACGATTCCATGTCGATGAAAGAAGTCGTGCGCTGCGGTTGGGCGGGCTCCGACGCGCTTTACCAGCACTACCACGATCGTGAGTGGGGTCGTCCGGTAACCGACGACAACAGGCTGTTCGAAAAACTCTGCCTAGAAGGATTCCAGTCGGGTCTGGCGTGGATCACAATCCTCCGGAAGCGCGACAACTTCCGCGCTGCCTTCCATGACTTCGATATCGACAGGGTGGCGGGCATGGGCGAGGCCGATATCGCGCGCCTGTTGCAGGATGCGGGCATCATCCGCCACCGGGGCAAGATCGCCTCGACCATCAACAACGCCAAGCGGGCGCAGGCTATTCGCCATGAGTTCGGCTCCCTCGCCACCTATATCTGGCACTTCGAGCCAGAGCGTGAGCGGGACCCGATCCGTCCCGGCCAGATCCCGGCAGAGACGGATATGAGCAAGCGGCTGAGCAAGGATCTCAAGAAGCGCGGTTTCTCGTTCGTGGGGCCGACCACGGTCTACGCCTTCATGCAGGCCATGGGGCTGGTGAACGACCACATCGAGGAGTGCTTCGTGCGCGAGGAGTGCGAGGCCGACAGGGCGAAGGCGGCCATCCCCGGGAAGTAGGGCAGGGCGCCTCCGCGCCCCGCCCGCTGCGCTACCGCCGCATGAAAAGCAGGGCCAGCAACCGAACCTCGGAGAGCCTCGGGCGCTCCCTAGGCACATTGTGCTGGTCCGGCTCCCACGGGTCGAAGATGCGGTCGGCCGGGATGGGTGGGCGGCGTCTGCGGATAGGATGAAATGGCGATGACATATTGCATTCCGGCAGCCGTTGCGGCGCCGGTTCCCTTGTTCAACTGAATGGTGCGGATGGCCGCCTCAACCGCGTTGCGGCGAGACGGCCCTCACGCCCTCACTGGTGGTCCCAGTGGGTCGGCGAGCGCTCGAAATAGCATTCGGGCAGGCCGATATCCCGCATGAGATGCGGCGGGATGTTCGGCGAGCCGCGCGACTTGTAGGGCCGCAGCGTCTTCGCCAGCATGCGGCGCGCTGCTAACGTGGCGCCGGCTGCGACGATGAGGTAGCGGACGCGCCCCCACACACTGATGGTGGCAATGCGGCCGGACCGCGAGTCCTCGCGGGTACGGAGGTCAACAGACATGTGTGCTGCCGGGCACGCAAATGCCCGGTCCTCTGGGTGTGGTTGGGTTGACTAAGGATGACGACGCGGCCCGGACGCGAATGCGCACGGACAACGGTTACCAGGCAGTCAGGCTAATGAAAGGCCGGGAACAGACGGCTCCATGGCGGAGCCGGGCACCAATGTCAGGCGCGATGCTTCCAGGCGACGTCGAAGCCAGGGCCGGTGACGTGGATGAACTTGCTCATGTGCGTCCCCTTCTTGCTGCTGGCGTTGGACGGTGCGCTTCTAGACCCGGAGGGGTGGCGTGCCAAGCAGAATCTGCGACAGCCTGCCGCACCCGCGGCCGTGTTGCAGATTTGGCACAGGGGGTTTCCTTGAGTCATGCCGGGGTTTCCGTTAGGAACCCGTTCGCAGATTCCGGCACGCGCGTAAGAACCCGAAAATGACCGAGAAAAAGAAGCTTATCGCGCCGCGATTGCCGCGCGGCTTCGAGGACCGCTTGCCCGCGGAAATCGGCGCCATCAACGAGATGACGGCCAAGATCCGCAAGGTCTACGAGCGGTACGGTTTCGATCCTGTCGAAACGCCGCTGCTGGAATACACCGAGACGCTCGGCAAGTTCCTGCCTGACACCGACCGGCCCAATGCCGGCGTGTTTTCGCTGCAGGACGACGACGACCAGTGGATGAGCCTGCGCTACGACCTGACGGCGCCGCTCGCCCGCCACTTCGCCGAGAACTTCAACGACCTGCCGAAACCGTATCGCAGCTATCGCGCGGGTTATGTCTTCCGCAACGAGAAGCCCGGCCCCGGCCGCTTCCGCCAGTTCATGCAGTTCGACGCCGATACGGTGGGCGCCGCGGGTCCCGAAGCGGATGCCGAAATGTGCATGATGATGGCCGACACCATGGACGCGCTCGGACTTGCCGGGAAGTACGTGGTGAAGGTCAACAACCGCAAGGTGCTCGACGGGGTGCTGGCTTCGGCTGGAGTGACTTCGGAGGAGCAGAAGCTCACGGTTCTGCGCGCCATCGACAAGCTCGACAAGTTCGGCCCCGCTGGTGTCGAACTGCTGCTCGGCGAGGGGCGCAAGGACGAGAGCGGCGACTTCACCAAGGGCGCCGGCCTCACCGCCGAGCAGAGTGCCATCGTCCTATACTATGTGCGCGGCCAGGAACCGGTGGACAATGAGGGTGTCGCCGAACTGAGGACCATGCAGGCGCTGTTCGATGCTGCCGGTTATGGCCCCGACCGCATCAAGATCGATCCCTCCGTCGTCCGCGGCCTCGAATACTACACCGGCCCCGTGTTCGAGATCGAGCTCACCTTCAAGGTGCACAACGAGAAGGGGCAGGACGTGGTGTTCGGCTCCGTCGGCGGCGGCGGGCGCTATGACGGGCTGGTGAGCCGCTTCCGCTCCGAGCCCGTGCCGGCGACCGGCTTTTCTATCGGCGTGTCGCGCCTCGCCAATGCGCTGAAGCTCACCGGCAATCTCGGCGCCACCGAACCGGTCGGCCCGGTGGTGGTGTTGGTGATGGACAAGGACCAGGTGGCCCGCTACCAGGCGATCACGTCTGCCCTGCGCAACGCTGGCATCCGCGCCGAGATGTTCATGGGCAATACCAAGAACTTCGGCAAGCAGGTGGCCTATGCCGACAAGCGCAACTCCCCAGCGGTGATCATCGAGGGCAGCCAGGAGCGCGAGCAGGGCATCGTGCAGATCAAGGACCTGATCGCCGGCAAGGAAGCCGCCGCCGCGATCAAGGACAATGCCGAATACAAGGCGGCGCGCCCCGGCCAGTTCGAGTGCAAGGGCGACCTCGCCTCGATCGTAGCGGCGATCAGCGAGCTGCCGGCCGTCGCCAACTATCTGAAGGATAACCAGTGAAGTCGGCGTCGGAACGCTACGCGGCGCTGGTGCGGCTCGTCGAGTCGCGCACCGTCACGCGTTCGCAGCCGCCGCTGTTGCTGCCCGCTGGGCCTTATTTTGACCTCGCCGGCGAGGAATTCGGCCGCAACCTGCTGCTCACCACCACCAATAACGGCGTCGAGTACTGCCTGCGCCCCGATTTCACCCTGCCCATCGCGCAGGACTATATCGAAGAGGGCATGCTCGGCACGCCCGCGGCGTTCACCTATCTGGGGCCGATCTTCCGGCAGGAGCGCTCCACCCCGGTGGAATTCGAGCAGGCCGGCCTCGAGCTGCTCGGCCACGAGGATTCCGACCAGGCCCTCGACCAGGTGCTGACCTTCGCACGCTGGGCCCTCGCCATTTACGACATCACGGCGCCGAACGTGCGGCTGGGCGGGGTGGGGCTGTTCGAGGCTTTCCTCGAGGCCGCCGACGTGCCGCCCGCCTGGCGGAGCCGCATCCGCCACCGCTTCGGCCATCCCGAGGCGATGGAGCGGCTGATGGAACGGCTGGCGAACCCGGAGGAGCGCACCACCGCGCCCGCGCCGGACAGTCGCGACACCGTCATCGAGATCGTCACCGACGCCATGCTGTCGGGCGGGCTCAGCCTCATCGGCAGCCGCACCCCCGAAGAGATCGCCGACCGCTACCTCGAAAAGCAGGCGCTCGATGCCGCGCCGGTGCCGGCCGAGACAGTGGCGCTGCTGCAGAACTACCTGTCGATCGCGGATGTGGCCGACAGCGCCTTCGACCGCATCGCCGCGCTTTGCGCCGATGCCGGCTTTGATTTCTCCGAGCCGCTGTTCAAGGTGCGCAATCACGCCGCCCAGCTGCAGGCGCTCTCGCCCAATGCCGAGGTGATATTCGATGCGAGCTTCTCGCCGCGGCTCGACTACTACACCGGCATCGTCTTCGAGATGACGGGCTCAGACGGCGCCATTCTCGCTTCTGGCGGCGAGTATGACCGCATGCTCGAACGGCTGGGCTCGCCGGAGCCGGTCAATGCTTCGGGCTGCTCGCTCTGGGTCGATCGTATGGCGCGGGAGGCAGGAGATGAGTGACGGTGTGATCCCCGGTGGCTTGAGCCTTGCCGTGCCCAGCAAGGGCCGGCTCGAGGAGATGACCCGCAAGGCCTTCTCCACCGCGCGGCTCAGCATCTCGCGCCCCGGTGGCGCGCGCTCCTATATCGGATCGATCAAGGACCTGCCGCAGGTGACGGTGCGCTTCTATCCGGCCGCCGAGATTGCCCGCGAGCTGATCCTCGGCGGCGTCGACATGGGCGTCACCGGCACCGACCTGATCCACGAGGCGTCCGAGAACGGCGAGGAGAATGTGCTCTTCGTCCGCGGGCTCGGCTTCGGCGAGGCCGACGTGGTGGTCGCCGTGCCCGACAGCTGGATCGATGTGCAGCAGATGAGCGACCTCGCCGACGTGGCGTCGGATTTCCGCGCCCGTCACGGCCGCTGGCTGCGCGTGGCCACCAAATATGTGAACCTCACCCGCCGACATTTCGCCAAGCACGGCATTGCCGAGTACCGCATCGTGGAGTCGGCCGGGGCGACCGAGGCGGCTCCTGCCGCCGGTTCCGCCGACCTCATCGTCGATATCACCTCGTCGGGTTCGACGCTGCAGGCCAACCAGCTTCGCGTGCTGGAGGATGGGCTGATCATGCGTTCGGAGGCGAACCTGATCGTCTCGCGCACTGCCGACTGGACGCCGTTACGCAAGGCCCAGCTCGAGGCGCTGCTCGCCAAGATGGGCGGCGTGCCCCCGGGAATTTCGACGCTGCTTTAGAGACCGCAGGACGAAAGCCGTTACCTTGTCTGGCTCCCGCCGGGTTGGGGCCTGCGTTTCGGGCAGAACTCCATGGCAGATCGGGTCCGTGCCGAAGCGCCCGCCGGCCGAATGGCCTCGGGTTGATGAGTTGGGCGGGTGACCGGCGAGGCTCGAGCCTCAGCGCGGGTAGTCCGCATTTATGACGAGACTTTCGCCCCGCCGGTCATCGAGGTCTGTTTAGACGGGGATGATGAGGGAACGGTCAGCCAGCCTTCGGCCCTCCCTGCCCGATGGTCCGGCAGGCACTCAACCTTGGCCAGCCGCCGGTTGCTCACCACCGCGGCCCGCCACCGGACGACTCCGGTGACCCTCGATATCCCTGCCGATCGTTCGTCGCGCTCGCCCGCCCTGCAGGAGACATTGCCACTCTCTCATGGATAGAAGTCGCGGGGATAAGTTTCTCGAGATTTCTGTTCCCCGACATGTTCGGGGGGGGCGGTGAGGGATATGGGGAACTCGGGCGGCGGTTACCCCCACCCTAGCTTTGTTACGTCGCTTCGCTCCTAGCGACGCTACCCTCCCCACAAGGGGGAGGGAGGGGGGAGGCTTGGGGAGCCCGGAGATAGGTTTTCGAGATTTCTGTTCTACGCGGTGTCGTCCCGACCGGAGAGCCGGGAACCACACCGTTACCTGCGCGGGTTTCGGGTTGGGGTCCCGGGGCTTGAACGCCCAATCTCCCTATTGCGGGCGGGCCGCCGAGGGGTGGAGGGGAGCAGCCAATTCATTCTGACTGGAAGGGTCGGTCACAACGCCTTTAGAACTGCCGACTTATAAGAGCGCATGACCACGCCGCTTGAACTCACCATCCTGATGCCGTGCCTCAACGAGGCGGAGACGCTGGCTGCGTGCATTCGCAAGGCGCGTGGTTTCCTCGAACGGGCGGGGATCGCCGGCGAGGTGCTGGTTGCCGACAACGGCTCGACCGATGGCAGTCAGGCGATTGCCGAGGCCGAGGGGGCGCGCGTGGTGCCCATTGCGCAGCGCGGCTACGGCGCGGCTCTGATGGGCGGCATCGAGGCGGCACTTGGCCGCTACGTCATCATGGGCGATGCCGACGACAGCTACGACTTCGCCAGTCTCGACGGCTTCGTGGCTCGGCTGAGGGCCGGCGACCAACTGGTGATGGGCAACCGCTTCAAAGGGGGAATCGCGCCGGGAGCCATGCCCTGGCACCACAGGTATATCGGCAACCCGGTGTTGAGCTTTCTCGGCCGGCTGTTCTTCAAGACCGTGCCCTCCGATTTCCATTGCGGGCTGCGCGGCTTCGACCGCGATGCCATCCTGGCCCTGAACCTCAGAACCACCGGCATGGAGTTCGCCTCCGAAATGCTGGTGAAGGCGACGCTCTCGGGCCTCCGCGTCTCGGAGGTGCCGACGACGCTGAAGCCCGACGGCCGCTCGCGCCCGCCGCACCTGCGCTCGTTCCGCGACGGGTGGCGGCACCTGCGCTTCCTGCTGGTGTTCTCGCCGCGCTGGCTGTTCCTCTACCCGGGCTATCTCTGCCTTGCCCTTGGCCTCTTCCTCGGGGGCATGCTGTGGAACGGTCCGGTGAACCTGACGCCGACGGTGCAGATCGACGTTCACACCTTCCTCGTCGCTGCCATGCTGGTGTTGGTGGGGCTGCAAGCGGTGAGCTTTGCCGTCATCAGCCGCCGCTTCGCCTCGAGCTATGGCTTCATTCCGCCGTCCGCCCGCTTCGACCGGGCGCTGGAATTCCTGACGCTGGAGCGCCTGCTGCTGCTTGCGGCGGTGCTGGTGATGGTGGGGCTTGGCGCCCTGTTCTGGGGCTTCGGGCAGTGGGCCGCGCGCGATTTCGGGCCGCTGAATCTCTCGACCACCATGCGCGCCATGATCGTGGCATTGACAACGCTGGTCGCGGGGACGCAGTTGGCGCTCACCGCCTTCATGTCCTCGATCATGAACATTCCCCTCATGGAACGCCGGGTCGAGACGGCGGAGCGCCCCAAGGCGCCCTAGCCAGCCTGCCTCGCCGCCACGGACCCGTTGCATGGAACTCGACCTGCTGACCCTCACCGCCCTCGGTCTCGTGGGGGGCGCTGCCGGTTTTGTCGATGCCATCGCGGGGGGAGGGGGACTCATTGCCGTCCCGGCGCTGCTGACCGCCGGCCTGCCACCGGTCGCGGCATTTGCGACCAACAAGATGCAGTCGGCCATCGGCACCACGATTGCCGCCGCCACCTATTGGCGCCGCGGCTTCGTCGATCTCGGCACGATCTGGCTCGCCGTGATCGCCACCTTCGGCGGGTCGTTCGCCGGCGCGGCAGCGGTCAAGCAGATCGATACGACATTGCTGAGCTACATCGTACCGGTGGCGCTCATCTGCATCGCCATCTACTTCACCTTCGCGCCGCGCCTCACCGACGCCGACAGCCGGGCCCGTCTCGACTTCAGAGCGTTCGTGCCGGTGATGGGCGTCGTCGTCGGCTTCTACGATGGCATACTCGGGCCGGGCACAGGCTCGTTCCTGACGCTGGGTTTCATCGCCCTGTTCGGGCTCGGCGTGACGAAGGCGGCGGCGAACACCAAGTTCCTCAACCTCGCCTCCAACGTCGGTGCGCTGGCGCTCTTCATCCCTGCCGGCGACGTCGTGTGGCCGATCGCCATGGTCATGGCAGTCGGGCAGATCGTGGGGGGGTATCTGGGCGCGCTCACCGGCATCCGCTTCGGTGCCCGCCTGATCAAGCCGCTGGTCGTGGTGATCTCGATTGCGCTCGCGGTGCGGCTGCTGGTCTTCCGTTGACGATCAAGGGGGTGTCCACTCGGTGAGCCGGCCGGCGAGGCGGTTCCGTACCTGCGCGCCAACCCGTTCGCGGTTCGCGGGGCTCAGCGGCCAAGGTACGTAGTACTCTTCGGCGAGAAAACGCAGGAACGCTTCAGCGAGGGGCAGGTCTATGGACCAGTCCCGAGCCGTTGCGAAGGCTTGCGTCAGTTCATCGGGGCCGGGTGCGGTGGCCGCGACGCCCGGCACCGCGTAGTTGGCTCGCCCGAGGACCAGCACCGGCTTGGCGAAGAGCAGTGCCTGCATGCCGACCGAGGAGTTGATCGTCACCACGCCTTCGGAGCGGCGCACGAGCTCGAAGATGTCGGTGGTGTTGTCGACCGCGATGCGCGGCCCGACCAAGCGCGCCAACTGCTCGGCATTGCCGGTCCTGTCCGAGGGGTGCTCGCGGAACACCACACGCCAGCCGAGAGGCAGGTGCTGCGCCGCCTTCGCGATCTCATCGATGAAGGCGGGTACGGACCTGATCCAGCCGCCATGCATGCCGATCTGCGTGTCGCCACGCACCTGTAGCGGCACGAAGAGAAACGGGCCTGGTCCGGCATCGCCCTGGTTTTCGCGCTTCACGCCAGATCGGGCCACCAGCCGCTCGCGCCACTGCTCTACCGCACCACTCTCGGAGTGAGCGGCCGCCCAGGCTCGGTAGTAGGCCGGATCCTGCGGCAGCATGCCGGCGGCGTTGACGCCGCTGGGATCGAGGGTGACATGGCCGGCAATCGGCGCCAGCTCGGCAAACAGGGTCTTCAGCCCGAGACGCTGCGCGACCATCACCAGCGTGCGCCGATGCCCGCCCTGGCCGTTCCACATGCCCAAGTGAGTGACGCCGCGGCGCAGGGCCGCCTCGCACATAAGCCGCGCACGGTGAACGCGCTGCGCCGTGCGCTGAACCCGCCGCTCGCGCTCCGGCCCGGTGACAGTGATCCGGGCCTCGGCGATCTCACGATCCGCCGCCGTGGCAAAGGGAAGGCCGAACATGTAACCGGCCGAACGCGCCGGCACACCTGCCGCAGCCGCAAGGTCGCGCCACATTGCCATCTTCGAGACGGGGGCCGGATAATAGGCGAGCTTCATGTCCCCGCTTGTGCCCATCGCCACGGCCGCTGGCAAGTCGCCAGAACGAAAGGGCGGCCCTGATGGACCGCCCTCCCGTTCGTGACCCTGGAAAAGGTCGGATATGTCAGCCGGTGGCCGGACTTAGAAGTCCATGCCGCCCATGCCGCCCATGCCGCCGCCGCCCGGCATGGCCGGAGCAGCTTCCTTCGGCACCTCGGCGATCATCGCCTCGGTGGTGATGAGGAGCGAAGCAACCGAGGCAGCGTCCTGCAGCGCGGTGCGGACGACCTTCACCGGGTCGACCACGCCCATGGCGACCATGTCGCCATATTCGCCGGTCTGGGCGTTGTAGCCGAAGTTCGGCGAGCTGTTCTCGAGGATCTTGCCGACAACCACCGAGCCTTCGTCGCCCGAGTTGTTGGCGATCTGGCGGACGGGCTCCTGCAGAGCGCGCTTGACGAGGTTGATACCGGCCTGCTGGTCGGCGTTCGCACCCTGGACGGTGAGAGCGGCCGAAGCGCGCAGCAGGGCAACGCCACCACCCGGCACGATGCCTTCTTCAACAGCGGCGCGGGTCGCGTTCAGGGCGTCGTCGACGCGATCCTTGCGCTCCTTCACTTCGACTTCGGTCGAGCCGCCGACCTTGATCACCGCAACACCGCCGGCGAGCTTGGCCAGACGCTCCTGCAGCTTCTCGCGGTCGTAGTCGGAGGTGGTCTCCTCGATCTGCGCCTTGATCTGGGCGACACGGCCCTGGATGTCTTCCTTGGTGCCGGCGCCGTCGACGATCGTGGTGTTCTCCTTGGAGATTTCCACGCGCTTGGCAGTGCCGAGCATGTCGATGGTGACGTTCTCGAGCTTGATGCCCAGCTCTTCCGAGATCACCTGGCCGCCGGTGAGGATCGCGATATCCTCGAGCATGGCCTTGCGGCGGTCGCCGAAGCCCGGAGCCTTGACGGCAGCGACCTTGAGGCCGCCACGCAGACGGTTGACCACGAGCGTGGCCAGAGCCTCGCCCTCGATGTCCTCGGCCACGATCAGCAGCGGACGCTGCGACTGGACGACGGCTTCGAGGATCGGGAGCATCGACTGCAGGTTCGAGAGCTTCTTCTCGTGCAGCAGGATCACCGGATCCTCGAGCACGGCAGTCATCTTCTCGGCGTTGGTCACGAAGTAGGGCGACAGGTAGCCGCGGTCGAACTGCATGCCCTCGACGACGTCGAGCTCGGTCTCGGCGGTCTTGGCTTCCTCGACGGTGATCACACCCTCGTTGCCGACCTTCTGCATGGCGTTGGCGATCATCTCGCCGATGGCGGCTTCGCCGTTGGCCGAGATGGTGCCGACCTGGGCGACTTCGGAGTTGGCCGAGATGGTCTTCTTGGCCTTGGCGAGGTTCTCGACGACTTCAGCGACGGCGAGGTCGATACCGCGCTTGAGGTCCATCGGGTTCATGCCGGCGGCAACGAGCTTGATGCCTTCGTTGACGATGGCCTGGCCGAGAACGGTCGCGGTGGTGGTGCCGTCACCGGCGATGTCGTTGGTCTTCGAGGCCACGGCGCGCAGCATCTGGGCGCCCATGTTCTCGAACTTGTCTTCCAGTTCGATTTCCTTGGCGACCGACACGCCGTCCTTGGTGATGCGCGGGGCGCCGAAGGACTTGTCGATCACGACATTGCGGCCCTTGGGACCAAGCGTGACCTTGACGGCGTTGGCGAGGATGTTGACGCCGCGGACCATCTTGTCGCGGGCATCGGTGGAGAACTTTACGTCTTTAGCGGCCATTGGAGGCGCTCCTTACGTTGAAAAAGGGGTGGTCGATCGCGAGCAGGAAGCGCTGGATCAGCCGATGATCCCCATGATGTCGGACTCTTTCATGATCAGCAGGTCCTTGCCGTCGAGCTTGACCTCGGTGCCGGACCACTTGCCGAACAGCACGCGATCGCCGGCCTTCACGTCCAGCGGAACGATCTTGCCGCTCTCGTCGCGAGCGCCAGGGCCCACGGCCTCAACGATACCCTCGGAGGGCTTTTCCTTTGCGGTATCGGGAATGATGATGCCGCCAGCCGATTTCTCTTCGCTGTCGACGCGCCGGACGACCACGCGGTCGTGCAGGGGACGGAAAGCCATGATTGCTCCTATCAACCACAATGAAAACTGAAGCCTGTTAGCACTCGAAGCCGAGGAGTGCTAACAGCTGGCCGCGGATATAGGTGGGAGGGCGGAACGAGTCAAGTTTGGCGCCGCAGAAGCGGCCGATTTGGCGCTTTTTTCGCTGCGGGAGCGTGACGCCGTTGTGTCACAAACCCTGCGGATGGTTTGTGACAAAGCGTCAACCAGCCCGGTGCTAAGTTGCCATTGCGCTGCTCTGGGGGTACCAGACTGGCATATCAGACGTGGAGCCGACGTGTCCGTCGTTCAACTCGAAGCGTATCGCAACGCCCCGGAAGCCTGGACGCCGCCGCAGCTGGCGGTGATCGTTCCCAGCTACAACGAGCGCGACAACGTTGCGCTGCTCTATGAGAAGGTGACGGCGGCGCTCGGGAGACTGCCCTTCGAGTTCATCGTCGTCGACGACAACTCGCCCGACGGCACTGCCGAAGTCGTCAAGCAGATGGCGCGTGAGCACCAGAATGTGCGGTGCATTCACCGCATCGGCCGCCGCGGCTTGAGTTCGGCCGTGATCGAGGGCATTTCGGCCAGCGCGGCGCCCTATTTCGCGGTGATCGACGCGGACCTTCAGCACGACGAGACGATCCTGCCCAAAATGCTGGAGAAGGCCCTCGCCGGGGACCACATCGTGGTGGGTACGCGCTACGCTGATGGCGGGAAGGTCGGCGACGGCCTGTCGAAGACGCGCGAGGCGGGGTCGAAGCTCGCTACCCGCCTCTCGGGCCTGCTCACCGGCAAATCGCTCTCTGATCCGATGAGCGGTTTCTTCCTGATGCGCCGCACCGTGTTCGACGAGGTAGCCCCCTCGCTTTCGAGCGAAGGTTTCAAGATCCTGCTCGACATCATCGTCTCCGCCGGCCGGGCCCGGGCGCGCCGCGGCAAGGAGCTGCGGATCGGTGAGGTGCCCTACACGTTCCGGCCGCGCCACGCCGGCGAAAGCAAGATGAGCCCGCTGGTGGTCGTCCAGTTCCTCGGGCTGATCGTCTCCAAGCTCACCGGCGGCTTGCTGCCGACGAGCTTCCTGCTGTTCGGCCTCGTGGGCGGCTTCGGCGTCATCGTCCACATGGGAACGCTCTGGCTCGCGCATGAGCGGCTCGGCTTCAACTTCTTCTGGGCCCAGACGCTGGCGGTGATCGTCGCCATGACCTTCAACTTCATCGTCAACAACGAGCTGACCTACGCCAACAAGAAGCTCAGAGGCTGGCGCTTCTGGCGGGGCCTGGCGACGTTCTATGCCGTGTGCTCGATCGGTGCCCTGGCCAACGTTTCCGTCGCCAGCTGGATTTACGCCTTCGACGGGCAGTTCTATCTTGCCGGCTTGCTCGGCGTGCTGATGAGCGTTGTCTTCAATTATTCGGTTACAAGGGTGTTCACGTGGCGGTAAGCGCAGAACTCGAAATCAAGCTCCGCCGCACGGGCGGTGTCGGTCCCAACACCAAGTGGGACTGGTCGCTGGTCGACGCCGACGGCAACGTGGTGAAGAAGGGCTCGGCCCTGGGTGAAGAAGCCAAGGCCTTCGCCACCGCCAAAAAGGTGCGTGACAAGCTGGCGAAGGGCTAGTCGTCGCCTCCGTCGGGCCACTGCTGCGCGCCATGGATCACGCGCAGAACCCGGACAACCGAGTCATCGACTGCGTACACCGCGATGTACGGCGTGTGATGAATGACGAGTTCTCTGGTTCCCGGAACCCGCCCGAGCCGTCCGCTCAGCGGAAATCGCATCAGCTGTCCCTCAATCGCCGCGATCTTCTCGTCGTTCGAGACAGCGGCAGAGAAATTGTCTGGCGCAATGTGATCGAAGATTCGATCGCGGTCACGACCTGCATCTCGTGACCATAGGATCCTCACGCCTTGTCATCCCAGGGGGCTTTCACCTTGAGGCCGGCACGACGCTTGGCAAAGTAGTCTTCCACTATCTCGCCCGGGATGCCGGGACCGGGGTCGTCGAGGGCTTCTTGAACCTTTGCGCGAAACCAGGCGTCGTAGTCTTCACTCTGCGCGAGTAGGTCCATCGGCAGCGCGCCTTCGTTGGCGGTGCGGGTCAGAAGGATTCTTACGGCGTCTGAAACCGTCAGCCCCGATTTCGCCAGCACTTCGCTTGCCTTGTCGCGAATCTCGGGGTCGATCCGGGTCTGAACGAGTGCGGTCGCGGCCATGATGGGCTCCTTAGTTGAAGCCAATGTAATGCAGGTGCATTACAGCCTCAAGCCGCGCCGCGCTTGCCTTCCATTTCGGCCCAGGCCTGGCGCTTGCGGTAGATCGTCGAGGGGCTGAGCTCGAGTGCCTGGGCGGCGAGCGCGATGTTGCCGCCGAAGCTCTCGATGGCTTCCTCGATGATGCGCTGTTCCTGACGCCACATCGGCAGGACTTCGGCGCGAGGGCGGACCGGCGGCAGTTCGGTCGCCGGGGGGGCCGCAGTGTCCTCCATGGCGAGGAGGCGGGACTTGCGATGGCGCTCGGCGATTTCCTGGAGCCGTTCGGCGAAGGCGCGGCCGCCCAGCGGCCGGCAGAGGTGGTCGTGCGCGCCGGCCCGCATCGCGGCCATGGCGGTCGAAACCGAATTGTCGTCCGAAATGGCGATAACGAGCGATGCCGGCGACACCTTGACCAGCCGGGCGACGGCAATTTCGGCGTCGGCGGACAGGTCGGCGAGAGAGGGCAGGTCGAGCAGGATGACATCGACGCCGCCGGCGCGCAGCTGGTCGATCGCCTCACCGCCCGAGGCGACTTGCATGATGACCGGAATCTGCCGCAGCACCGGCCGGATGCCGATCGACAGCAGCGGGCCGGCCGCTACGTCCTGGTCGACGAGCAGAATTCTGACGATTTCAGTGTCTTGTCTGGCGTCGTGGCCGCTGTGGAGCATGCGGCAATCCTTAGTCTGATGGTCTCCGGAGTGTTCACGATCAGGGTAAATAATTGGTTGGGAGCGGACGGCGAAGAGCCGCTCGACTTTCGGGTGATGGCCCTCAATGCTATGCTGGACCGCGTCGAATCCCGTCTCTCTCACTGGGGCGCCAAGCGCATTGCAGGGCCTGGTCTACATCTTCATCGCGCTGGCCGCCCTGGGCGTGGCCGCCGCGGCCTATTTCGGGCTCACGTTCACCCCGATTGAAGCGGTGGTGACGGCGCTCGCCTTCGGCTCGGTGGCGGTGGTGCTGATGGAGCGGCAGCTGCGCCAGCGCTCCGAGGCGCGGCTGGAGAAAGCGGTGGAGGATCTTGCCCGGCTGCTTTCGACCGACGCCAAG
>Ga0207415_1000915_pt1 | contig 17468 bp, 15 predicted proteins | sample Passage237A_FD_187369 | JGI IMG/M metagenome (GOLD analysis project Ga0207415, IMG submission 187369) | Cellulose adapted compost microbial communities from Newby Island Compost Facility, Milpitas, CA, USA - Passage2 37A (SPAdes) (version 3) ...
TGGTGCGTGAGGTGCGCTCCGGCCCCAGCCTGGTGTACTGCTACGTGCCGGAACTTGACCAGGCCGCGCATGCCTATGGCACGGACTCGCAGCAGTGGTTGACCGCCTTGGAGAACGTGGATGCGGCTCTGCAGTCCTTGGCAGGGCGCTTGCCGAAGGGGGTCGGCGTGGCGGTGACGGCCGATCACGGCATCGTTGACGTGCCCGAACATCGGCATCTGGAACTCGACGCTGCCATGCTGGCGCCGTTCCGGCACGTCGGAGGCGAGCCACGAGGACTGCAACTGTGGTTCCACGCCGAGGTCGTGGAGAAACAGCGCTCGGACATTCTGGACGCCCTCCGCACCGACTTGCAGCCGCACGCCTGGGTCTTCTCCCGGGACGAAGCCGTGCGGGCAGGTCTGCTCGGTACCGTCGACAGCTCGGTGATTGCCCGCTTCGGCGACTTGGTGATCGCAGCGAAGTCCGGCGCAGCGTTCTATCACGCTGATGTGGAGCCCGCCTCGCGCCGCATGATTGGCCAGCACGGGTCCTGGACCGACCAGGAGCGGTTGATCCCGCTGATCGGGTTTGGGGCCTATCAGAACTTCCCGGGTGCTACCGCGTCGAAGCGGTAGCCTCGCGCGTCCTAGAGTTGGCTGCCTGCTACCCCGAAGGTGTCACAGACGTTGAAGCCGCCGTCATAGCCGCGCGCAAACCACTGGGTGCGCTGCTCGCTGCTGCCGTGGCTGAAGCCTTCAGGGTTCACCTGCATGCCAGCACTCTCCATGATGTGGTCGTCACCGACCGCAGCCGCGGCGCTGAGTGCATCGGCGATCTCCGACTTGGTCGGCGCCTTCAACAACTGAGTTCCGCGGTCATCCGTGGTGCTGCTGGCGGCCGCGACCCAGGCACCGGCGAAGCAGTCCGCCTGCAGTTCTAGGCGCACCGAGTCGGAGGCTGGGCCGGTGGCGCGCAAGTCGAGACCGTTCATGATGCCGCCGATGTTCTGCACGTGGTGGCCCCATTCGTGCGCCGTGATGTACATCTGGGCGAGCGGACCGGCCGTGGTGTTGTAGCGCTGGCGCAGCTCGCCGAAGAACGAGGTGTCGATGTACACCGTCTGGTCGCTCGGGCAGTAGAACGGGCCCATGGCGCTCGAGGCCGAGCCGCAACCCGTGTTGACGCCGCCCTCGAACAGGTGCAGCGCGGGTTCCACGTAATTGCGTCCGAGGGCATCGGACCAAAAGTCGTTCAGCGAGTTCTGGGCACCGATCAGGCGGCAGTCATCGTTCTCATTCGCGTCGGCACCCGTACGGCACTCGTCCAGCGAGACTTCTTCGCCGGCACCGGTGCTGGTACCGATCCCGAGCAGTTGGCCGATACCGGTCAGGTCAACGCCGAGCATTGGGCCGACCAGGGCAATCACAATTGCGAGGACGCCTCCGCCCGCCGCGATACCGCCAACGGTGCGGCCAGTCTTTCGAGCCTTACCCTGCTTGAGTTGCGCCTGATCGTTGAAGGTCATGGACTGATGGTACCGGGGTGAGGCTACTGTTCGTCGGGCCGAGTGCCGAAGACGATTTCATCCCAGCTCGGCATCGAGGCGCGGCCGCGGCGCCCGAGGCTGCCGGTGGTGTTATTACGCTGGTTGCGCTTCGGCTCGGGCTTGGCTTCCTGCTCCGGTTCTGGTGCCGATTCCTGCACCGGGAGCGGAGCAGTTGGCGTTGCTTCGACGGGAGCGTCGGGTTGGTCGATCGGCTCTGCTGCGGGCTCGTCGAGGTCGACGGGGGAGACGATGCGAGTCAGCCGGGGACGCGCAGGTTCGGGCGCGATCTCGGGCTCGATCGGCACATCAACCATGGTGAACCCCGGGTCGTCAGCGAAGTCGTCGACGCTGGGCGCGGGCTGGCGCTCACCGCGACGGCGGCGCAGCGACTCGAGCAGTTCGGCCGTGCTGGCTTCCCGCTCATCGGTCGCTGCTCCGGCGTTGCTCTGTCCTTCGAGGACGGCCAGGCCGGGTCCGCGCTTCGCTGCCGGCTCGGGGTCGACCAGCGGGCGGAAGGCGCCACTGTCAAAGCGCGAGGCGTCCGGTTCTGGTTCTGCATCAACGGCACGCAGACGCGGGAGCAGCGGCTGCCCGGGCGCGAGGGGTTCACCCTGCTGCGACAGCGCGGTGGCTTCGGTGTTCTGCGGGGCCAGGCTGCGACGGCGCGGATCGAAGGTCCAGCGGGCGTCATGGTCGATTTCGTGCGCGGTGAAGGTGAGCTGGATACTCCAACTGCCATCGGCTTCGCGCCAACTGTCCCAACGCTCGTCTCGAGCGGCAAGAGATTCCAGTCGCTCTGCGATTCGGCTGCCGAAGGTGACCGGGGCCGTCAGTGAGCCGCTATCGGCGGCAGCATGCACGGGGACCGCTTGGGCGGACTGCACGATGAATTCGCGCTCGGCGATGACGGGGCCCTCGAAGCGGCGCACGTACTCCAAGTCGGCACCGGTGTTCGCGGCGACCTGCTCGGCGGTGAGGCCGCTGCGGATGAGACGTTGAATTTCGCGTGGGGGAACGCTGCGGTCAGGAGCCGTCGTGCGTGAGGGCGCCTGCGAGCTCCGCAGGCCCTGTTGCGGCAACTCACTCAGGGGGAGTTGGAATCGCTCGCCGCTATCGGCGACGAGGAGCAGGGAGCCCTGTTCGACCCCAATCACCTTCAAATCTCGCATGCTGCATCCTTCGCCTGGTTTCGCCCAGAATGTCACGAGAAACCCGATTCCGCTGGGAATACCGTGGGCGTGCCGCGACTTCGAATCAACGACACAGCAACAATGGGTTTGCGTTTGGCGGTGAGATGATGCAGACTATCGCCGCTCCTGACCAGATAATCATCTGGATCGACGCAACTGACGACTTGGACGGACATGGCAACCGACTACGACGCTCCCCGTAAGACCGACGAAGACACTGAGTCGATCGAGGCGCTGAAGGAGCGAGTTCCTGACAAGCTTTCCGGCACCATCGACGTTGATGACGCGGACGGCCTGGGCGGGTATGAGCTGGCTGGCGCCGACCTTTCCGACCTTGACCTGGACGTTGTGGTTCTGCCGGCCCAGCAAGACGAGTTCACCTGCGTTGAGTGCTTCCTGGTGAAGCACCGCTCGCAGCTCGACCACACCGGCAGCATTGGCCCGGTCTGCCGAGAGTGCGCGAACTCCTAATTTCACTGCCTGTCCAGGCTCTCGGCTCGGTTTCGGCTAGCCTGTGTGACTGTGACTGACATTGTGGAAGTGCTGATTACCGGAGCCGAGCCTCCGACCTATGCCCACCCCGGCGATGCGGGGGCTGATCTGCGTGCTGCTGAGTCGCTGGTCTTGGAGCCGGGTCAGCGCGCGCTCGTTGGTACCGGCATCTCAATTGCGCTGCCTGATGGGTACGTCGCATTCGTCGTGCCGCGCAGCGGTCTCGCCACGAAGCATGGCATCACCATCGTGAACAGCCCGGGCACTGTCGACGCTGGGTATCGCGGCGAACTCAAGGTCACCTTGCTGAACACGGATCAGCACAACGCGTTCACTATCAACCAGGGGGACCGGATCGCCCAGCTGATCATTCAGCAGGTGTCGCGCGCCAAGTTCATCCAGGTCGAGACGCTGCCTGGCTCGGAGCGCGGTGAGGGTGGCTTTGGATCCACCGGCATTTCGGGCAGTGCTGCCCAGAACGGAAACGCATGAGCACCGTCGACATCGTGGATGAACCGCAGGACCAGCCGAAGTCTGCGCCCGCGGACCGTCAGACTGCTGGCCCCTTTGACGTGAGTGAGGCGAACCTGGTTCGCCCCTATGTGGACCTCGGTGGCATCAAGATTGTGCCTCGTGAGGGTCTGAACCTGCGGGTAGAGATCGAGGAGGCCACCAAGCGCGTGGTCGCCGTCGGCGTGGAATACGCCGGTTCGACCCTGCAATTGCAGGCATTCGCAGCCCCGCGCAGTGCCGGCCTCTGGCATGAAATTCGCGAGCAGTTGTCGCAGCAGATCCAGAAGCAGGGTGGCACCGTGCAGGGCGAGTACGGCCCCTTCGGTCCCGAGCTGCTCGCGGAACTGCCGGTCGTGAACGAGGGTGCTGCGGGGGTGCGCAAGGTGCGCTTCATCGGTGTGGACGGTCCTCGCTGGTTCCTGCGTGGTGTGATTTCCGGCGAGGCGATCACGAATCCGTTGGCCGCTCAGCAGATCGAGGAAATCTTCCGCAACACCGTGGTGGTGCGCGGCAACACCCCGATGCCGCCACGCGAACTGCTGCCGTTGCAGGTGCCGGGCGGCACCGGAGCGCGCCAGGCATGAGCGAGGCGCAGGACGAGGCGGACCTGCGCGAGGTCGCGGCCGCCGCGGCCCAGCGCTCGGCAATCGGTCGGGGACTGGCTGAGGACGACCTCCGTGGTGCGGTGCTCGCCGGTATTGGCGGTTGGCGCGGCACGATCGAGACCTTGCTGCCCGGTGTGGCGTTCCTGCTGCTCTACGCATTCATGCCAAACATCTGGGTAGCGATTGCCGCCTCGGCTGGCACTGGAGTGCTGCTGCTGCTCATTCGCCTGCTGCAGCGCAGTTCGGTGACGCAGGCACTCGGTGGCCTGTTCGCAATGGGCCTGTCAGCATTGCTGGTGCAGTTCAGTGGCCGCGGCGAGAACTACTTTGTGATCGGTTTCTGGACGTCCGCGGTGCTGGGCAGTGTCTTTCTGGTCTCGCTTCTGATCCGGCGCCCGCTCATTGGCTTCCTGGTTGGGCTGCTGATGGAGGACGCTCAGTGGCGGGCCGACCGCAAGAAGTTCCGGGCGATGACCTGGCTCACTGCGGCGTGGCTGGCCATCTTTGTGATCCGCCTCGCCGTGCAATTGCCGGTGTATTTTGCCGGTGACGTCGCCGGACTGGCGTCGCTGAAGTTGGTGCTGGGGCTGCCGTTGACGGCACCGGTCCTGGTCTTGTGTTTCCTGGTCGTGCGGGCGCTGTATCCGAAGGATGCAGCCAGCCAGACACGGTAGGATTGTCTCGACTTCAAGATACTTATGGCGCGGCACAGGCCGTGGTCGCGCTCAATAAGCCTCACCTTGCTGGTGCCTTGGGCATCTGCGGCGTGAAGATGGAAGCGTTGGCTCGAGGAGATAGAAGGAAATGAGCGCACTGGACAGCTTTAAGGCTGCCGACACTCTTAAGGTCGGCGACACCGAGTATCGCGTCTACCGGATCGACGCAGTCCCCGGGCATGAGCGGCTTCCGTTCAGCCTGAAGGTGCTGCTCGAGAACCTGCTGCGCACCGAAGACGGTGCCAACGTGACCAAGGAGCAGATCGCTGCCCTCGGGAACTGGGACCCGAACGCCGAGCCGGACACCGAGATTCAGTTCACCCCGGCGCGCGTCATCATGCAGGACTTCACCGGCGTGCCCTGTGTGGTTGACCTCGCCACGATGCGCGAGGCGGTCACCGCCCTCGGTGGTGACGCAAAGAAGATCAACCCGCTGGCTCCGGCCGAACTGGTGATCGACCACTCCGTCATCATCGACGTTGCTGGCCGCGCCGACGCCTTCGACATCAACGTGGCGCTCGAGTACGAGCGCAACAACGAGCGGTACCAGTTCCTGCGCTGGGGCCAGACCGCCTTCGACGACTTCAAGGTTGTTCCGCCGGGCACCGGTATCGTGCACCAGGTCAACATCGAGCACCTTGCTCGCGTGACCATGGACCGCACGGTGGACGGCATCCTGACCGCATACCCGGACACCTGTGTCGGCACCGACTCGCACACCACCATGGTCAACGGCCTCGGTGTGCTCGGCTGGGGTGTGGGTGGTATCGAGGCAGAGGCGGCCATGCTCGGCCAGCCGGTCTCGATGCTGATCCCGCGCGTGGTCGGCTTCAAGCTCTCGGGTTCCATCCCGGCCGGCGTGACCGCCACCGACGTGGTGCTCACCATCACCCAGATGCTGCGCAAGCATGGTGTGGTCGGCAAGTTCGTGGAGTTCTATGGCGAGGGTGTGGCTAGCGTCCCGCTCGCCAACCGCGCCACCATTGGTAACATGAGCCCCGAGTTCGGTTCGACCGCGGCGATCTTCCCGATCGACGAGGTGACCATGGACTACCTGCGACTGACCGGCCGCAGCGAGGAGCGCCTCGCCCTGGTCGAGCAGTACAGCAAGCTGCAGGGTCTGTGGCACGACCCGGCCAAGGAGCCCGTCTTCAGCGAGTACCTCGAGCTGGACCTGAGCACGGTGGTGCCCTCGATTGCAGGGCCGAAGCGTCCGCAGGACCGCATTGAGCTCTCGCAGGCCAAGGCCCAGTTCGCCAAGGACATCAACGACTACGCCAAGGTCACCCACTCAGTGGTCGACCGCGATGTGCAGGCGACCTTCCCGGCGAGCGACCCCGCCTCCTTTACCCCGGAGGACGAAGGCGCCGTCGCCGAAGAGGCTGTTGTGATCTCGACCGGTCCCGCGGGCCCGTCGAATCCGGCGACCGTCACGGTGGACGGTGAGACCTTCACCATCGACCACGGTGCAGTCACCATCGCCTCGATCACGTCGTGCACGAACACCTCGAACCCCTCGGTCATGTTGGCTGCTGGCCTGCTGGCCCGCAACGCCACGAAGCGTGGCCTGAAGGCCAAGCCGTGGGTGAAGACCTCGCTGGCTCCGGGCTCGAAGGTCGTCACCGACTACTACGAGAAGGCTGGCCTGCTGCCCGACCTCGAGAACCTCGGTTTCCACGTCGTCGGGTACGGCTGCACCACCTGCATCGGTAACTCGGGCCCGCTGGCGGAGGAGATCTCGGCCGCGGTGCAGGAGAACGACCTGGCTGTGTCCGCGGTGCTTTCGGGTAACCGCAACTTCGAGGGCCGGATCAACCCGGACGTGAAGATGAACTACCTCGCGAGCCCGCCGCTGGTGATCGCCTATGCACTGGCCGGTTCGATGGACTTCGACTTCGAGAACGACCCGCTCGGCACTGACACTGAGGGTCAGCCGGTGTACCTGAAGGACATTTGGCCCGACCCGGCCGAGGTGCAGGCCACCATCGACTCGGCCATCGACCGTGAGATGTTCACCCAGAAGTACGCCAGCGTCTTCGAGGGTGACGAGCGCTGGCGCAGCCTGCCGACCCCGAAGGGTGACACCTTCGAGTGGGACCCCTCCTCGACCTACGTGCGGAAGGCTCCGTACTTCGACGGTATGACGATGGAACTGACCCCGGTCAGCGACATCAAGGGTGCGCGCGTGCTGGCGAAGCTCGGCGACTCGGTCACGACCGACCACATCAGCCCGGCTGGCTCGATCAAGCCGGACAGCCCGGCCGGTCAGTACCTGCAGGCCAATGGGGTGGCTCGCAAGGACTTCAACTCCTACGGTTCGCGCCGTGGTAACCACGAGGTGATGATCCGCGGTACCTTTGCCAACATTCGACTGAAGAACCAGCTGCTGGACGGCGTCGAGGGTGGGTACACCCGCGACTTCACCCAGCCGGACGGTCCGCAGAGCTTTATCTACGACGCCTCGCAGAACTACCAGGCGCAGGGCACCCCGCTGGTCGTCCTCGGTGGCAAGGAGTACGGCTCTGGCTCGTCGCGCGACTGGGCCGCCAAGGGCACCAGCCTGCTGGGCGTGCGTGCGGTGATCACCGAGAGCTTCGAGCGTATTCACCGTTCGAACCTGATCGGTATGGGTGTTGTGCCGCTGCAGTTCCCGGCAGGCGAGTCGGCCGATTCGCTGGGTCTGGACGGTACCGAGATCTTCTCGATCACCGGCCTCGAGGCACTGAACGAAGGCATCACACCCAAGACCGTGCACGTGGTTGCTGAGCCGAGTGAGCACTCGCCGGCCGGCAAGCAGACGGTTGAGTTTGACGCGGTCGTCCGCATCGACACCCCGGGTGAAGCGGACTACTACCGCAACGGCGGCATCCTGCAGTACGTGCTGCGTTCGCTGGTCGCCTAAGTAGCCACCAATCCACACAGTGCCCTTCGGCCCACCAGGGTCGGAGGGCACTGTTACGCTCAGCCCCGGAAAGGAATCCCGGTGAATCGCATGCAGCACGATGCCGTTCTGGCATCTCAGCGCGCCCGTCGATCTTTGGCGTGGGTACTCGCAACGCTCTTGGTGTCGGGCTCCGTGGTGACCGCGGTCCTGGGAACGGCGCGGGTGGAAGCGGCGCTGGCCCGTGAGACCACCGCGGTCCTTGCTGCACACGGTTGGGATGGGCTGTCGGTCGTGGCGGCTGGCCGAACGGTAACCGTGGCGGGCTCGGTGGCCAGCGAGGCGGATCTCATTGCGGTGGCTGACACGCTGAAGCAACAGGTGTCTGGGCTCGATTCGGTGACGCTGGCACTGGACGTGGCCCAGCCCGTGATCAACCCGCAGGCCCGTGACGAGGAAGTGGCGGCGGAACCGCCGGTGGAAGCGCCTGCCCCAGTGGGTTCCGCTGCGCTGCTCACCGATCCGGTGATCGTCCACTTTGCTACCGGCGCCGTGCACCTGACGGACACCGAAAAGGACCGGCTCCGACCCGTGGCCAAGGCCCTGCGGAACGCGGCCCCTGGCTCGATCTGGATCACCGGCTATGTCTCATTGCCGCACGATGGAGACCAACAGTTCCACTCCCTGCAGCGGGCGCAGGCCGTTGCGGACTACTTGATTCGGCATGGCGTTCCCAAGGATGCGCTGATCGTGCGGGGCAGGGGAGCGGCTGACCCGGTCGCATCGAACCACACCGAGGCTGGACGACTGCAGAACCAGCGTGTTGTCATGGAGGAACGCTGATGCCGTGGATCACCCTGGTCGAAAACTGGGCCTTCTATGCGGGGGCCGCGGCGCTGGGCATCGCGCTCGGTTGGGTACTGCGCGGGCTGCGGAGCGGACGCGATGGCGAGGCGCCTGCCCGCTCGACGCTGGAATCGTCGGCTCCGGCGACCACCGCCTCGATCGCGACGTATCCTGCCCCCGCTGACCCCGGCGACACTGACGACGGCCGCGCCGACGACCTCGAGCAAATCGCGGGCATTGGCCCTCGGGTGGCGGCCGCGCTGCGGGACCAGGGCATCTTGCGCCTGGAACAGCTCGCCGCGGTGACGCCAGACCAGGTGCCGGCGCTGGCGGCACGCATTGGCGTGTTCCCGGAGCGCATCACTCGTGACGACTGGATTGGGCAGGCGCAGGCGCTGGTGCAGGCTCCACAGCAGGAACGTCAGTCTTCAGCGATGCCAGCGAGCCAGTCTGAATAGTGCTGGCCACGTGGCAATATGCGTTGCCCCTCGAGGAGCAGCGAGGAGAGTGGGCTGCGTGCGGATGCACAGCACGTTCCTCATAGGGCCACGTAGGATGGTGCAATGACCAGGCTGGAGCGAATTCAGGGGCCTCGTGATCTGGATGCACTGAGCACTGCGGAACTGGAAGAACTGGCCCAGGAAATCCGCGAGTTCCTCATCCAGAACGTCGCGGCCACCGGTGGTCACCTCGGCCCCAATCTGGGCGTGGTTGAGCTCACCATCGCGCTGCACCGTGTGTTCGATTCGCCACGTGACGCGATCATCTTCGACACCGGCCACCAGTCGTACGTCCACAAGCTGTTGACTGGCCGACAGAACTTTGCCACGCTCCGACAGCGTGGCGGTTTGGCTGGCTATCCGCAGCGCAGTGAGAGCGAGCACGACATCGTGGAGAACTCGCACGCCTCGACCTCGTTGAGTTGGGCGGATGGCATCTCACGGGCCTGGGCGATGACTGGCCAACACGACCGTACCGCTGTGGTTGTCATCGGCGATGGCGCGCTGACCGGTGGGATGAGCTGGGAAGCGCTGAACAACATCAGTGATGACAATGACCGTCGCCTGGTGATTATCGTGAATGACAACGGCCGCTCCTATGCGCCGACCATCGGCGGCCTGGCACGGTACTTGAACAATGTCCGCACCCGTCGGGGCTATCGCCGCCTGTATTACTGGACGCGGCGGATGGCTGGTCGCCTGCTCGGTGGCTTTGGTGATGTGGTGTACGAGGCTGGCCATAAGGCGGGTCAGACTATCGTGCGTTCCAGCGCTCCGAAGGGCCTGTACCCGAACCTCGGCATCAAGTACATCGGGCCGATTCCCGGTCACGATGTCGCAGCCATGGAGGAGGCGCTGCGGCAGGCCAAGGACTACGGCGAGCCGGTGATCGTGCACGCCGTCACCCAGAAGGGTCGTGGCTTCCAGCCGGCCCTTGATGACGTTGCCGACCAGTTCCATGCGGTCGGTCGGATCGACCCAGAGACTGGTGAAACCGTGGGCGGCGCGAGCCTGCCGACATGGACCGACGTCTTTGGTGATGAGTTGGTGAAGCTTGGCGCGGCCAACGAGCGCATCGTCGCGATCACGGCGGCGATGCTGCGCCCAACGGGGCTGTTTCCCTTCGCGCAGGCCTTCCCAGACCGCGTGCACGACGTCGGTATTGCCGAGCAGCACGCGGTCGCCTCTGCAGCGGGCCTCGCCTTCGGCGGCCTGCACCCGGTGGTTGCCGTCTACGCCACCTTCATGAACCGCGCCTTTGACCAGGTGCTGATGGATGTCGCGCTGCACAAGGCAGGCGTCACCTTCGTCCTGGACCGAGCCGGTGTGACGGGGCCCGATGGCCCGAGCCACCACGGGATGTGGGACTTGGCGCTGCTCCAGGTCGTGCCGGGGATTCGTATCGCCGCCCCACGTGACGCCGCGCGACTTCGGGAGGAACTCGGCGAGGCGGTGGCGGTCGATGATGCGCCGACGGTCATTCGCTACGGCAAGGGCAATGCTGGTCTTGACCTGCCGGCGACCCGTCGAACCGCGGATGGTGTGGATGTGCTCCGTGAGGCGGCACACAAGGATGTGCTGATCGTCACGGTGGGTGGCATGGCGGAACTCGGCCTGCAGGTCGCTGAGCGCCTCGCAGCGCAGGGGATCGGCGCCACCGTCATCGACCCGCGCTGGATCATTCCAGTCGCCCCGAGCGTCGTGCAGATGGCCGCGGAGCACCGGATCGTCGCGGTGATTGAGGATGGTGTCCGGGTCGCGGGTATCGGTACGCGGATCCGTCAGGAGATGCGTGCCCAGGAGGTGGACACCGCGCTGACTGAACTGGGGCTGCCAGCTGAGTTCCTGGCGCACGCGAGCCGTCAAGAGATTCTGGATCAAGTCGGACTGTCAGCTCAGACCATTGCTCGGGATCTGACCGCACAGGTGCTTGGAGCCAAGATCCCCGTCGCCCGCCCGCTGCCAGATGCCGAGAGTGCTTCGCTGCGCCGACTCACGGGCCAGGATGAGGCTGCCGCGGACGAGCAGCGCACCGGCGAATCGCCAGTCATCGACTCGTAGCGCAGACTGCTGCTCGAATCGGTCCACTCTTTGGGGGACTGAGTACGGAAATCAGCGTCCCCCATTCTGGGGATAGTTCTGAGTGGTTTTCCCCCGGTACATGGTCGCGCTCTCACGCGTACCGTTGTTGCAGGTCGAAAACCCGAAACCCAGATCGAGGACCCCAAGGCTCGGCGGCAACAATGTCACCGGTGCACCTCGGATGCTGCGACCCAGAGGAGACGAAGATGTCTGCTGCAGAGGCAACCCCACAGGTCGTCATCACGACGACGTATGACATGACCCAAGCTGTCAGGCTTGCTGTGAAGGCTGCGCAGGGGAACAAGAAGCTGGACATTGAAGAGATCACAGCAGATGGCCTGCGTTGCACCGGCGAGAAGGGTCTGGAATTCTCCATCACCGTCGTCCCGCAGAACGGTGGCGTCAAGATCGGCGGCGCCGTCGCGTCAGGCGACTCCAAGATGTACCTCAAGTACTGCAAGGACTTGATGGGACTCATCCAGCGGACGGACTCGGCCGCCTGGATGACCGTGACCTAGGCGGTTCGTAGCAGCTCGAGGAGCTGGACATGACTCCTCGACTCTCGATCCTTCGGGCGAACAGCGAAGCGGGTGGGGCCTTTCGGCCCCACCCGCTTTCGTCTGCTGTCGCGTCCGTTACCGGTGATCCACGCCGCGGATCGCCGGGGTGTGGAAGGTCCCGCCAAAGGCGCGCTGCGAGGCACCGGTGCGATCCAGATACGGCGTAATGCCGCCAGCGTGGAACGGGAAGCCAGCGCCCAGGATGAGGCAGAGGTCGATGTCCTCCGGTGCCGAGACGACACCCTCGTCCAGCATGCGCTTCACTTCGTCGGCCAGACCGGTCTCGAGTTGCTCCAGCAGCGCCTCCTTGGTCTGTGCCTTGCCGCCCGGGCCGCCGTCGGCGATGATCTTCTCGGCCTGCTTGTCGAAGCCCTTGATCTTGCCCTTGGCGTCGCGCTCGTAGATCTTGCCGTACTCGGCGAGGCGGTGCAGGTTCTCGCTCTCGAAGAAGCGCTCCGGGAAGGCCTTGTGGTGCGTGTCGAGGACGTGCGCACCGACCTTGAGGCCGACCAGTTCCAGCAGCTCGAAGGGCTTCATCGGCAGACCCAGCGGTGCCGGCGCCGCGTCGACGATTTCGAAGGGGGTGCCGGTGTCGACGGCGTGCATTGCCTCACCGAGGACCTTGGCCAGGATGCGGTTGACCACGAAGCCGGGGGAGTCCTTGACGATGACCGCGTTCTTCTTCAGGTTCTTGGCGGTCAGCATCGCGGTTGCGAGCGTCTCGTCGTTCGTTGCGGGGGTGCGCACCACTTCGATCAGCGGCATGACCGCCACCGGGTTGAAGAAGTGGAAACCGACGACGCGCTCCGGGTGCGCCAGCTTGGAACCGATCGCCTCGACCGAGAGGGAGGAAGTGTTGGTTGCCAGGATGGCCTCGGGAGAGACGTACTGCTCAATCTCGGCGAAGACCTGCTGCTTCACCTCGAGCTCCTCAAAGACGGCCTCGATGACCCAGTCGCAGTCAGCGAAGTCAGCCTTGTCGGTGGTACCGTGCAGCAGCGCGTTGAGGCGGTTCGCGTCGTCCGGCGAGATGCGGCCCTTCTCCAGTAGCGCGGCGATCTCACCGCGGATGTAGTCCAGACCCTTGTCCACGCGCGCCTGGTCGATATCCGTGATAATCACCGGCACCTGGAGGCGACGCAGGAATAGCAGCGCGAACTGGCTTGCCATGAGCCCTGCGCCGAGCACACCGACCTTGGTCACCGGCTTGGCCAATTCCTTGTCCGGAGCACCCGCCGGGCGCTTGGCGCGCTTCTGGACCAGATCGAAGGCGTAGATGCTGGCGGCGAACTGGTCGCCGGCGATGAGCTCAGCGAGCACCTCGTCCTCGGCGGCGAAGCCTTCTTCCTTGGTGGTGTTCCGTGCTGCCTCGAGCAGTTCGAGCGCCTTGTATGGCGACTTCGGCACGGTGCCAATCTTGCTTTCGAGCATGCCACGAGCGATCTTGATCGCGGCCGGCCACTTGACGGTGCGCTCAATCTTGCCGGGCTCGTTCGGGCGCTTGACCTTAATCGAGCCGCTGAGCACGCCGTCGGCCCAGCGCAGCGAATCCTCCAAGAAGTTCGCCGCACCGAACATGGCGTCGGCGATGCCAAGGTCCAGCACCTGCTGCGGCTTCAGCATCCGGTTCTGCTTCAGCGGGTTCGAGACGACCACCTCAAGGGCGTTCTCGATGCCGATCAGGTTCGGCAGCAGCCACGCGCCACCCCAACCTGGGATGATGCCCAGGAAGACCTCCGGAAGCGCGACCGCGGCCGCGGAGGCGTCGATGGTGCGGTAGTCCGAGTTCAGGGCGATCTCGAGACCGCCGCCGAGGGCCAGGCCGTTGATGAAGGTGAAGCTCGGGACACCGAGCGAGCCGAGCTTGCCGAGCACGAAGTGGCCAAGCTGGGCGAGCTTCTTGGCGGCATCCTTGCTGGGGATCTCGCTGACCTTTGACAGGTCGGCGCCAGCGGCCAGGATGAACGGCTTGCCGGTGACGGCCACCGCGTCGATTTCCTTGGCCTTGGCGCGGGCGGCCAGGGTGTCCAGCACCTCGCCGAGGGCGAGCAGAGTCACCGGACCGAGGGTGTTCGGACGCGTGTGGTCACGGCCGTTGTCGAGCGTGATCAGCGCCAGCGTGCGGCCGCTGGGCAGCGGAACGTCCCGAACGTAGGCGTTGGTGACGACCTCGTCAGCGCTCAGGGCGGTGAGGTCGGAGAAGTCAATCTTCGAGTAGTCAGTCATGATCGTTGTCCTCGTCCCGTCCCAGTTACTTCCGCTTGCCGTTCCAGTTCGGGTTCTCCCAGATGACGGTGCCACCCTGACCCAGACCGATGCACATGGCAGTGATGCCGTAGCGCACGTCCGGACGCTCGGCGAACTGTGCCGCGAGCTGGTTCATCAACCGCACGCCACTGGAGGCCAGCGGGTGACCGATTGCGATCGCCCCGCCCCAGACGTTCACCCTCGGGTCGTCGTCCGCGATGCCGAAGTGGTCCAGGAAGCTCAGCACCTGCACCGCGAAGGCCTCATTCAGTTCAAACAGGCCAATGTCGTCGATGGTGAGGCCGGCCTTGCGCAGCGCCTTCTCGGTCGAGGGGACCGGGCCGATGCCCATGATCTCCGGCTCAACGCCAGCGAAGGCGAACTGCACCAGGCGCATCTTCGGCTTCAGTCCGAACTCCTTGACGGCGCTGGCGCCGGCCAGGATGCTCGCGGTGGCGCCGTCGTTCAGGCCAGAGGAGTTTCCCGCGGTGACGCGACCGTGCGGACGGAACGGCGTCTTGAGGGCGGCCAGACCCTCCATGGTGGTCTCCGGGCGCAGCGCCTCGTCACGGGTGGCCAGGCCCCAGCCCTCAGCGCTGCGGATGGCAACCGGCACCAGGTCGGGCTGGATCTTGCCGGCCTCGTAGGCGGCGGCGGCCTTGTGCTGCGAGAGCATGGCGAAGCGGTCCGCGCGCTCCTTGGTGAGGTGCGGGAAGCGGTCGTGAATGCGCTCTGCAGTCTTGCCCATGTTCAGGGCTTCCTCGCTGACCATGCGCTCGGCAAGGAAGCGGGGGTTCGGGTCGGCATTGAAACCCATCGGGTGACGACCCATGTGTTCGACGCCACCGGCGATGACGACGTCGTAGGCACCGAAGGCGATGCCGCTGGCGGTGGTGGTGACTGCGGTCATGGCACCGGCGCACATGCGGTCGATGGCGAAGCCAGGCACCGTACGGGGCAGGCCGGCCAGCATGGCCGTGGTGCGGCCCAGGGTGAGGCCCTGGTCACCCTGCTGCGTGGTGGCGGCGATGGCTACGTCGTCGTAGCGATCTTTGGGAATGGACGGGTTGCGTTCCAGCAGTCCCAGAATCGCCTTGACCGCGAGGTCGTCAGCCCGGGTTTGCCAGTACATTCCCTTCTCGCCGGCGCGCCCAAATGGGGTGCGGACACCGTCGATGAAGTAAACGTCCTCTGCGTTGGCCACTCTGCCTCCTGACATCGTCGGCACAGGACTGTCCTGCGCCGTCTGAGCGTGCTTGGGACGATCCTAGGCGCGGTATTTGTGGGCTACCTAGCCGTTTGGCAGTTCCGTCACTGCCGTGGCGGCAGGGGACTGGCTCGCTTGGTTGCCCTCAACAAAGGCGCTCAGAATTGGCTCAGCCAGCAGATCGATCTGCCACGGGCGAGCCTCCAATTCGCGCAGCGCCTGCGCGAGGGACTCGACCGAGAGCGGGGTCGGTGGCTCCCAGGCGAGCCGACGCAGGGTATCTGGAGTCAGCAGATTCTCCATCGGGATCTCTCGCGTTTCGCTCAGTTCGGTGAGCACCGCCTTGGCGGCCGTCAAGCGGCGATCCGCCTCGGGATTCCGGTCCGACCAAGCGCGTGGCGGCGGAATGACATCACCGCCGGTGCGCATGGGCGGCAGGTCCTCGGTGGTCAGACCACGTTCAATGGCGGCCCACCAGCGTGCCGACTCGCTATGGCTAGCCCGGCCGTTGAATTCCTTGAGTGCGAGTAGTTCCGCCCGACTCTGCGGCAGTGTTGCGGCAGCGGCCAGGAGCGACCGATCAGGAACGAGGCGACCTGGTGCAATGTCGACTGCGGCGGCGTACGCATCACGGGCCAACCACAGCTCGCGGGCGACGGCAAGCTGCCGCTGCTTGCGCAGTTGGTGGATGCCGGACAGGCGACGCCAGGGGTCCTCCCGCTGCGGACGCAGTTCCTTGTGCAGGGTGTACTCGAACTCCTGCTGTGCCAAGTCCAACTTGCCGGCCTCGGCCAGCAAGTCGGCGATCTTGTCGCGCAGGTCAACCAGCAGCGACACGTCCAGCGCGGCGTAGAGCAGCCAGTCCTGCGGCAGTGGCCGCTTCGACCAGTCTGCGGCCGAGTGTGCCTTCTCAAGGGTCACGCCGAGCAGGTCCGCTACGACCGTCCCGAGGCCAACCCGCGGCAAGCCGAGCAAGCGTGCGCCGAGTTCAGTATCGAAAATGCGCTTGGGGTCGAGGCCCACCTCGCGCAGGCAGGGCAGGTCCTGGCTGGCCGCGTGGAACACCCACTCCTCGTCGCTGATCGCGGCCTGCAGTGCGCTGAAGTCACCGATCGCGGGTGGATCAAACAGGAAGGTGCCGGCACCTCGCCGATAGAACTGCAGCAGGTAGGCCCGCTGGGAATAGCGGAAGCCCGAGGCGCGCTCGGCGTCGACAGCGATGGGGCCGTGGCCAGCGTGCAGTGCGGCAACCGCGTCCGCGAACTCTTCCGGCGTATCGATCACGTCAATCGGCTCGTGGGTGGCCGGTGGCAGTGCGGGGGTAGAGTCCTCGGTGGAGGTAGCGGCGGGTACGTCGCCAGGGTTAGTCATGGTGTCGCCTTGTTTGCAGGGGGACGGAACCCTCTGCAATGGGCGGGAGGCCAGCGAGCATACCGAGCAACTCGCCCCAGGCCTCAACGTGCGGGGCAGCGTCCGAGGTTTGTGGAGTCCAGGAGGCGCGAACTTCGACTCGAGCCTTCGTGCCGGTGCGGGCGAGTTCGCCGTAGCCGGTGGACAGTTCAGTAGTAATGGTGCCAGACGCGGCTGTGTAGGCGGCATTCCGGGAGTCCAGCGCGTCCAGGATCCAACTCCACGCGACGTCCGTGATCATGGAATCGGCAGCGATATCAAGGTCCAGCGGCGCCTGCGCGTAGCAGACCACTCGGAACTGTCCGTTCCAGGCATCCGGACGCTCCGGGTCGTGCAACAGCACGAAGCGACCGACTCCAAGTTCGGTGTCGCCGGTGAAGCGAGTCTGCGCCAAGTCGCCACTGAGTGCTAGGGCATAGGGTGCCAGCCCCTGCGGCGCCGGGATCTGTGCGATCACCACTTCCGGACGCAGGCGTGCGCGTTCCAGCGACGCAACCGCGTCGGCAAACGGCGGGGGATACGCCGATTCTGGTGGAACAGCCACGTAGGAAGACTATTCTTGAATCGCTCACGCCGCACTGCGGCACGCCGGTTCGATGTTTGCACTGGTGGTTTCGCCCCATGCGCCGCTGAGGGAGGCACGATGGCAGGGAAGTCCGGCCGCGGCTCGTTGCTACGAGCTGCGTTGATT
>Ga0207415_1000926_pt1 | contig 17351 bp, 13 predicted proteins | sample Passage237A_FD_187369 | JGI IMG/M metagenome (GOLD analysis project Ga0207415, IMG submission 187369) | Cellulose adapted compost microbial communities from Newby Island Compost Facility, Milpitas, CA, USA - Passage2 37A (SPAdes) (version 3) ...
TTTTTGTGCATCAAGTAACTGAAGGATAGGTAATGAAAAGGCAGCCGTCTTGCCGGTGCCGGTTTGCGCACAGCCGATCAGGTCTTTCCCTTTCAGAATGACCGGAATGGCTTGCGCCTGGATAGGGGTAGGTGTTGTATAGCCCTGTTTGTCCAATGCCTGCAGCAAAGGAGCCACCAGGTTAAGGTTTGAAAATTGCATAAATGTTTTAAAAAATAAGCCGGGAAAATATCGCGAGATAAGAACGCAGCGATTAAAAGATGCGTGAAGGTACGATATAAAAGCTTATAGGTTTGTTATTTACCCGATACGAGTTCGGAATATGTGAGCTGTCAGGGAATGTTAAAAGCCGTGAAACTAGGAAGCACTGCTAAAAAATATTGTGTTTATCCGTCTAAAAAGCCGACCTTCACCGAAATCAATATTTATTTTTTATTACAACTATGGGTAGATCGCAGGAAACAGCAGGAAAAAAAGAAAAAGAAAAGAACAAGGCTAAAAGGAAGAAAGAGAAAGAAGAAAGAAAGGAAGAACGCAGAGCAAACAGCAGTAAAGGGAAGGGTTTGGAAAGCATGATGGCTTATCTCGATGAGAATGGTAACATTACCGACACCCCACCTGATCCAAAGAAAAGAAAGGAAATCAATCTGGAAGACATACAGCTTGGCGCTGCCAAACAGGAGCCGATAGATGAGGCCGACCTGATCCGCAATGGCAGAGTTACTTTTTACAACGACACCAAAGGTTTTGGATTTATCAAAGACCAGAAAAGCGGCGAGAGTATTTTCGTTCACGCCAATTCACTGGAAACACCTATCAAGGAAAACGATAAGGTTAGCTTCGAAATAGAGCAGGGCAAACGCGGTACTGTGGCGGTGAAGGTGAAGAAAGTGTAGGGTCGTGAAGATGTAAAGTCGTGAAGGCGTGAAATTGTAAAGTTGTGAAGATGTACGTCACCGCAATCTTAATTTACTCTTCGCTGACGCAAGGACATTCCAAATACACGAGAACATTTTTATAAAACATTCAACCATTAAAGCAGCCCGCAAAATGCTATAGTATTTTGTGGGCTGTGTTTTCTGTCTTGAGAGCGGCAGAAGTGGAAATGTTTAGATTAAAAAAGCTTCCGCATCGCAGAAGCTCTTCTATAAAACGCTTTGAATGAAAGCAAAGGATTACTGGCGATATTTCACTTCTATCGCGTGCAATTCGAGTATCGGCTTCAAAAATTCTTCAAGATCATATACACACAACTGACTTGCAGCATCGCAAAGTGCTTTTTCCGGCTCAGGATGGGTTTCAATAAATACACCATCAACACCTGCCGCCACACCTGCACGGCTCAGCACAGGAAGGAATTCTCTGGCTCCACCTTTTGCATCGGCGCTGGGAATACCGTACTTGCGGATTGAGTGCGTGATATCAAACACTACAGGATAGCCCAGTTGTCCCATGTGGTAGAAACTGCGGGGATCAACCACCAGGTCGTTATAGCCCATGGTATAACCTCTTTCTGTGAGAATGATCTGGTCATTACCGGCATCTACGCACTTGCCTACGGGATGTTTCATGTTTTCCGGTGCCAAAAACTGTCCGTGTTTAATATTGATGACTTTCCCTGTAGCTGCCGCTGCTTTCAGCAATCCCGATTGCATACACAGATAAGCCGGTATCTGCAATACATCGCAAACTTCAGCTGCAGGCTGTGCCTGATCGGGATAGTGAATATCGGTAAGTACAGGAAAGCCAAACTGCTCTTTGATCTTCGCAAGCATCGCCACTCCTTTTGAAAGCCCCGGACCGTCATAATAACGCAGACTGCTGCGATTGTCTTTGGAGAAAGATGATTTGTAGATCACCTGAATGCGGAGTTTTTCGCTAACTTCTTTCAGCATCTCTGCGGTCTTCATCATGACTGTCTCGTCTTCAATCACGCAAGGTCCAGAGATAAGGAACAGTTCGTCTGCTCCACATTGAATATTACCTACACTTATTTTCTTTGTGCTCATTGATGTTTATTTAGACTACATCCTGCGATATAGATCTTTAATGGTATCCAGTGTTATTTTTTCTTTCCAGTCGGGACCGATAGCATGGTTCCACATGTGCGGCAGATTGTACGCCACCTGCGCCATGGCTGTGATCTGATCTTCCGTCCAGTTTTTGCTAAGTCCCTGCGGCAAACGGATATCATGCTTCTGCAGCATTTGCCTGAATTCTTCCAGTCCTTTCGGATAGTAATCTTCCAGATGCTGGAATGCTACGCAATTGGCATAACAATGTTTTTCTCCCAGGATTTTCGACAGCCCATAAGAAAGTGCATGACACACTCCCACTTCCGAATAAGTAAGACTCAGTCCACCCATAAGGGAGGCAACCATCAGCTTATCATCGTTTTCCGGTGTCTGACCTGCATTTGCTCCCAGAAATACATCCTGACAAAGCTTGAGTGACTGTTCTGCATATGCATGGCTGAATGCATTGTTGAGCATACCGGTTTCCGACTCAATGCAGTGAATGTATGTATCCATGCCGGTATAAAACCATTTATCGCGCGGTACGCTGGCGATCAGTTCAGGATCCAATACTACCTGATTGAATACCGTCCATTCGCATTTCAATCCCAGTTTCTTTTCCGGTCCGGTGAGCACGGCAGTCATAGATACTTCCGCACCCGTCCCAGAAATGGTGGGCACTCCCATGTGATAGATACCCGGTTTCTTTACCAGATTCAATCCCTGATAAAGAGTGGAAGAACCTTCGTTGGTAAACATCAGTGAGATCGCCTTCGCAATATCCATGATGCTGCCACCGCCTATACCAATAACTCCTGAAGGCAAACCCTTTGATGCCAGGATTTCATCGCGGAGAGTATCTATTTGCTCTGTAGTGGGCTCGTGCGGATCGACATCGATAAACCGTACCACATCTTCAGGCAATGCAGGAATGCGTTTCGCCAAAGGTTTGTTGGCGAAATAGTTGTCAACTACGAAAAGGAAAAAATGATCGTTCTCCTTACGGATTGGTTCCAGAATGTCGCCGACAGTATCGAAGCTGCCGCGTCCGAAAACGACCTTCTCTATGTTTTTGAAATTCTTATGCATGTACGGAAGCCAATGCTTTTTTTACACAGTCAGAAATATTCTTTGCCAATTGCTTTACCTGTTCTTCTGTCCAGGTGCAGCGGATACCAAAGGAAATCAGTCTGCCGATGACTTCCTGCGATTTTGGAAGCTCCAGCTTTGCATAATCCTGCGGCGCTCCGAGAACCTGAATGGGTAAACGAGAAGCAGTGCGCATCTCTTTGATATGATCCCACTGGTTGATGAAGTGATACATATTGAGGAACCAATAGTCGAAGCCCGCAACGCCTGCAGCATTGAACTCATCAACCACTCGTTTAGCACTTTCTGTATCCGGCATCAGCAAGTTGAGAAAGGTTGCTGAATCTCCTTCAGGGTCTGCAATGCGTGCAAAGGAAATGCCCTCTGTCGCGGAAAGCAGTTCGGTGAGCATCTTCTTGTACTTGCGGTTCGTTTCGCGGATCTGCGGTACTTTACGTGTTTGTGCCACTCCTACCGCAGCGTTGAGTTCGCCGATGCGATAGTTAAAACCAAGGATCGGATGTTGCTCCATTCCTCTTTTCGCGCCTACGTGGCTATGTCCGTGATCAGAATAATAGTCAGCCCGTTTATATACCTCTTCGTCGTTGGTTACCAATACACCACCTTCACCGGCAGTTGCGATCTTGAAAAAGTCGAACGAAAAACTGCCTGCCTTCCCGAAGAGTCCCGTTGCTGTGCCTTTATATGAAGCCGCAAAAGCTTGTCCCGCATCTTCCACCAGCACCAGATTGTGTTTCCGTATCACCTCCATGATCGGGTCCATATCTGCCATGCCCCCGCACATATGTACCAGGCATACTCCTTTGGTTTTCGGTGTGATTGCTTTTTCGATGCCCTCAGCGCTGAGACAAAGTGTTTCGTCAAGCTCAGCAAATACCGGAAGTGCACCTACAAATAACACAGCTTCTATCGTAGCGATAAAAGTAAATGGCGGAACGAGCACCTCGTCGCCGGTACCTATGCCCGATGCTGCCAAAGCGGTAGCAATAGCGGTAGAGCCACTGCTCATGGCATGAGCATAACGCGCTCCTGTGATCTTTTTTACTTCTTCTTCAAATTCCTTCGCTTTCCAGTGACCATTTCGCTGAGCGTCGTGGCCATAGCGGAAAAGTACGCCTGTTTCCAGTACGTCGTTTACTTCTTTTCTTTCTTCTGCGCCAAAGAGTTCTGTTCCGGGCATAGATAAAATTTTAGAGGGCAAAAGTACGGTTTATTAGAAGAACCCAACCAGACAGAGATCAGTGTTTCAGAGCGTTAAATTGTGAAGGCGATTCAGGATTTTATCGGTCGCTCCGATGTTCTGTTGTACAAATTGCCGGATGTCTTTCTGTTTTTCTGCGAGGACGGATGGATGTTCGGTAAATTGCTTCAACATATCTATACATTCGTCAGCATTCTGTACCGGAAAGGCAAATCCACGCCGGTATAATTCCGTTGCTTCCACAAATTTTTGAAAGACCGGACCAAAGATGACCGGCAATCCGAATACCGCAGGCTCAAGTGTATTGTGAATGCCTCCTTTATTAAAACCTCCCCCGATAAAAGCAATCTTTCCATAACGGTAAATGGAAGAAAGCATACCCATATTATCAATAATCAATACACGCTTTTGCATATCCGCAGCATCATCAAGTTCGGAATACAAAACGCTGTCAGGAAAGAGATCCTTTACCTGCCGGATGCGTGATGCCTGAATTTCGTGCGGTGCAATGATCAGCTTCCAGTCGCCGGGCAATGCAGACAATGCGGTTTTCAAAACACGTTCGTCTTCTGCCCAGGTGCTTCCTGCTATCAACAGGGATGCATCCACTTTCCATTTTTCGATTAAAGGAAATGATTTTGCCTGAAGAGAAATTTCATAAACACGGTCGTAGCGGGTATCGCCTGTAACTAACACTGATTCGGTAATCCCTATGTCGGTGAGTAAATCTGCCGAACGTTGATCCTGTACAAACAACCAGGTGAATTTCCGCAGCATCTTTCGAAACATGCCCCCGTACCATTTGAAGAATGGTTGTTCTTTCCGAAACGCCCCGGAGATCAGCAGCAGGGGAATGTTTTTGCGATTTACTTCCGAAATGTAATAGTACCAGAATTCATACTTCACAAATACCACCAGAGAAGGGGCTATCAGTGCTACAAATCTTGAAGCATTTCTTTTGCCATCCAGCGGAAGATAGAAGACATAGTCTGCATGTTCATAGTCTTTCCGGAGCTCGTAGCCGGAAGGAGAAAAAAAGCTAAGCACAATCTTATGCGAAGGATATTTCTTTTTGAAAGCTTCGATAAAAGGACGCCCCTGCTCGAATTCCCCCAGAGAAGCGCAATGTACCCAGATCCTCTTTTCGTTGTGGGGCAGGGCAGATTCTAGCTTTTGAAAAATATCTTTTCTGCCTTTCTGCCATTTCCCCGCTTTCTCATGAAAAGCCGAAGCGATCATGAGAAAGAACTGGTAGCAAAGCAGGAACAGATTGTAAAAGAAAATTTGCACGCGACAAAGATAGAATCTGAAACGGGCAAAGCTCATGTCACGGAAAGCTCAGATTTGGTGACAAAGTTTTTACAGGCATGAAATTATTGCTATCATTGAGTATTCAAATGTTTAGCGATGAAAAGTCCTATCCTGCTCACAGTTTCAGCCTGTCTTGCTTATCTCCTGTTTTCCGGATATTCGACAGGACCTGCATTTGTGGAAGGGATCAACTGCACAGGATCATTTGGCTCTCAGACTTCCTGTAGCGGTGGCAACTGTCACGGTGGCAGCGATGCCAATACCGTGGTCGATGTCACTATCAAGGACATTGCCACCGGAACTGAGATTATGGATGGACGTTATACGCCCAACAATACCTATAGAGTGATTGTGAGCGGAAGGGCCTCCGGTGATTTCCCGGTCTTTAGCTATCAGTTTTCTGCCAGCAGTAATTCCGGTTTCAACGGCAATGGAGGTTATTTCCTGACCGGCTCCGGTGTTCATGCAGTAGTGGCAGGACAGGCTGAGGTTGTGGAGCCGAGTAATCCTAAAAACACGACCAATCAGAGCGGTATGCGCTACTTTGCTGATTCCTTTTTCTGGCAGTCACCTCCCTACGGTGCAGGAGAATGGAAGATATTCATTACGGGCATGTTGGCAAACGACGATGCTTCCCGTTTTGGCGACAAAAACAATAACTATCAGCGCTCGTACTATCCCATTCCTGCCGCTGTAAATGACTTTGGCGATGAGCTTACCACACTGATCTATCCGAATCCCGTACGTCAGATACTAAACCTCCAACTTAACGGTGCTGTCCACGGCGACTACCATCTTTTTGTAACGAACAGTAACGGACAGGTTGTGTACAACGCTTCGCGAGCTGTGAATGCCACCGAGGAAAGAGTTGAAATCAGACCTGACTGGCCGGCGGGATTATATCATCTTCGCATTGAAAAGGATGGCAAACAAAGAACCCTTCCTTTTGTGAAGCTTTAGTTCTCCCGGCTTTAATGGCATTTTTCCGAAAACCCTAGTGCTGGCACGATTTCAATGCGGTTGTAAGCAGCAGAATTTACTGCTTATGACCAGCATGCTAGCGACAGCCGAAACCATTTTTCCGCCAAGAACCATTCAATACGCCAATTTCCGGAAACGGATGGCAGCCTTGCTAATTGATTTTCTGATCGTGATGCTGATGAGCATGATCATCAGTGCGCATATTCCCTTTCCGTATAACTGGATTTTTAGTGCATGGATTTATGAAGCCACTCAGGTTTCGGGACCCTACCAGGCTACCATTGGGCAACGAATCGTGGGCATTAAAGTATGCAACACCCGTGGAGGAAGCCTTCCTTTTGCCGAGGCATCGCTCCGTCATTGCTGCAAATACATTTCCCTGCTGATAGCTTGTTGGGGTTATCCACTCATCCTACTCGATAAGCGGAAACAATGCCTGCACGACAAGATCGTGTTGAGTGTGGTAGTGACCGAAGAAAGTTTTCAGGCTGCGAGCTAGAGTGGAATATTGCCGTGTTTTCTTTTAGGCAAGGTCACCACTTTGTTCTCCAGCATTTTGAAAGCCCTGATTAGCTTCAAACGGGTAACATCCGGTACGATCACCTCATCAATAAAGCCTCTTGCTGCTGCACCGTAAGGATTGGCAAATTTCTCTGCATATTCATTCTCCTTCTCCTTCAGCTTGGCTTCATGGTCTTCAGCTTCTGAAATTTGTTTTTTGAAGATGATCTCCGCAGCACCCTTTGCACCCATTACCGCAATCTCGGCTGTTGGCCAGGCATAGTTCATATCGGCGCCGATGTGTTTGGAGTTCATCACATCATAAGCACCTCCGTAAGCTTTGCGCGTGATGACCGTAACCTTGGGAACGGTGGCTTCGCTTAGTGCATACAAGAGTTTGGCTCCATTGGTGATGATGCCGTTCCACTCCTGGTCGGTACCCGGAAGGAACCCAGGTACGTCTACCAGCACTAGCAATGGTATGTTGAACGCATCGCAGAAGCGTGTAAAGCGAGCGCCTTTTTTACTTGAGTTGATGTCAAGTACGCCTGCAAGACTGGCCGGCTGATTGGCAACTACACCTATGCTTCGTCCTGCAATCCGTGCAAAACCTACTACGATGTTCTCTGCATAATCCTTATGCACTTCGAGGAAAGAATTTTCATCCACCAGTTCTTCGATCACTTCTTTGATATCATAAGGCTGATTCGGATTGGCAGGGATGATGGTATTCAGCTTCGGACGTATTTCATCGCCCCCTTCATAAGGATAAACCGGTGCATCTTCCTCACAGTTTTGAGGCATATAGCTCAGAAGCTGCTTGATGCGTTCGATACATTCTACTTCGTTAGCTACCGCAAAATGTGTTACGCCGCTTTTGCTGGCGTGTGTATATGCACCGCCAAGTTCTTCGCTGGTTACATTTTCATGCGTAACAGTCTTCACTACGTTCGGACCTGTTACGAACATATAAGAAGTGTTTTCCACCATCAGGATAAAGTCGGTGATAGCGGGTGAGTATACCGCACCTCCTGCACAAGGTCCCATGATAGCAGATATCTGCGGAATTACTCCTGAAGATTTTACGTTGCGATAAAAGATATCGGCATAGCCGCCCAGCGAAACGACACCTTCCTGGATACGTGCACCACCGCTGTCGTTGAGGCCAATAACCGGAGCACCGTTTTGAATGGCGAGATCCATCAGCTTGCAGATCTTCTCTGCATGTGTTTCCGAAAGACTGCCACCAAAGACTGTGAAGTCCTGTGAGAAGACATATACCAGACGTCCGTTGATACGTCCGTAACCCGTTACCACACCATCGCCCAGATAAACTTCCTTCTCCATTCCGAAGTCGCGGCTGCGGTGCGTCACCATCATTCCGATCTCTTCGAAGCTTCCTTCGTCGAGCAGCAATTGCAGCCGCTCGCGGGCAGTGAGCTTTCCTTTTTTATGCTGGCTTTCGATTCTTTTCTCTCCTCCACCTTTCAGCGCTTCCTCTTGTCTCTGTTTCAGCAAAGCAACTTTATCCATAGTAAGTATTGAAAAACAGGGCAAACCTAATGCAAATAGCTGCGCAGTCCAAAGAACTGGTTTTCAAAAAATGGATTTCTGGTTTGGAGATGAGCGATTATATTTGCAGCTGAATTCGGTTTCGTAGCTCAGTTGGTAGAGCAGCTGACTCTTAATCAGCGGGTCTAGGGTTCGAGTCCCTACGGAACCACAGGTACAATCTCACCTAAATCCTTGTAAATGGCTGCATTGCGCAGCCATTCTGCATTTAAGGGAAATCCCCCAGCTGTGAAAAGTGGACAAATGTGATCAAAAGTCACGGAAATGTACTGGTTTTACCTCAACCATTTTTAAACTGGGATGATATGCAACAAGCAATCAACATTTATCCGATTCTTGCTACATGGAAGAAAAGCAAAGACTGGCTTACGTCCTATACACCTGTCAGTTGACTTTTAGCCCTAGGCTCCTCCTATTCAGTTTTGAAGAAATCCATATTATAGGGTTTAGAAACGATATCTAAATTATCAACATCGAAGCTTCGGCCTGAGCACTGACGGAAGGGTCATAATGTATGCTACCTTGTTGCTCTCAGCATCTCTCTCTTCCCCGGTGGACCTTGTAGTTTCTCTACCTGAAATCCTACCGACAATAAATTTCTTCTCACCACCCCCTTGCAGCAATAAGTCACCAGCACACCGCCTGTTTCCAGCAGGTGAAACATCTTATCAAAAATTTCCGTTGTCCAGAGTGGTGGTTGTTCCTCAGGGGCAAAAGCATCAAAATAGATTAGATCGAATGTTCTTTCCGGTTGATGATGTAAAAGATCTGTCTGCACTTTTTTGATGGTGAAGTGGCTGGCGATTTTTATTGTTTCATTCCAGGTAGATTGGTGTAGTGCCTGAAAAACTTTTTGTTCTGCTTCAGAACTGGCGTAATTGAGCTGCTGATATTCTGCAGGCTGCAACGGAAACTGTTCCACCGCTTCGTAATAGATGTTCAGTTTTTTTGGGCAGGCAAACTGACAGCTTAGCAAAGCATTGAGTCCGGTGCCGAAGCCCATTTCAAAAATGCTCAGTGAAGCTTTCTGCAGGGTTTGATGCTGATGATGCAATCCTGCTTCAATAAATACATGCAGACTTTCCTGCCGGGCGCCGTGGATGCTATGGTAAGTGGCATCAAACGAAGGCGAGTAAACAGTATGAGAACCGTCGGAGGTTGGTTGAATAATCCGTTCAGACATCATTGCTTCACAGTCCGTTTCAAAGATAATTCAGAGATCTGTGCAAGAAATAATATTAGTGGCGCGTTGTATTGTTGAAAGTAGCTATGGTACTTATCTTCCTATGTGAAGATGACTGTAGGGCAGGGTAATATAAATCTGATTTTTCATTCTGGCTTTTTATATTTTCAACATGCCGTTTAACCATTCATCTTTTGCTTTATGAAGAATAAACTTCTATTTATTTCCGCCGCTGCCGGAATTGCGATATCTGTAGCCGCAGCCATAGACATTAGTAATTTAGACAACTACGCTGCTCAAACGATCCCGCAATACATCACGAAGGATAACACGCAGTCTTTCAATCCCATTACAGATAAGGGAGCTACGTTGGGGCGGGTTTTATTTTACGACCGTTCGCTTTCGCTTACCAATACCATTTCCTGTGGCAGTTGTCATATTCAGCAATTTGCATTTGGAGATACAACTTTGTTGAGCAAGGGACATGCATCAGCTACTACGGGTCGTCATGCCATGCGTCTTGTGAATGCAAGATTTTCCGACGAACAACGGTTCTTCTGGGATGAAAGGGCTATTTCTCTTGAGGATCAAACCACCCGACCTGTCAGAGATCACAATGAAATGGGTTTTAGCGGGGCAAACGGTAATCCTGATTTTGACTCGCTGGTGCGTAAAATGAATACGATATCTTATTACAAACCTTTATTTACCTGGGTATTCGGAGACTCGACTATCACAGAAGACAGGTTTCAGCGGGCGCTGGCGCAGTTTGTGCGCAGTATACAATCTTTCGATTCTAAGTTTGATACCGGCTTGGCTATGGTGGCGAATATCAACCAGCCCTTCCCCAACTTCAGTCAGCTCGAAAATCAGGGTAAGCAGTTATTTCTTGCTCCACCGCCACAAGGTGGAGCCGGTTGTCAGGGATGTCATAGGGCGCCTGAGTTTGATATAGATCCGGCTTCGGGCAATAATGGGGTGGTGGCAGTTGCCGGCAATGGTTCCGCTCTGGATCTTACGAATACACGAGCACCTTCGCTGCGAAATCTGTTCAATCCTTCGGGCAGTCTGAATGGTCCGTTGATGCACAACGGAGTTTTTTCAGACATTCAACAGGTAATAGATCATTACAATCAGATCGTCATCGTCCCCGGAAATACAGGACTGGATCAAAGACTCACCGGGCCGGGAGGTGTGCCGCAAAACCTGAATCTGACAACCCAGCAAAAGGCTGCTCTGGAGGCATTTCTCCTTACGCTTACAGGACACGATGTATTTACCAATCCTAAATGGTCTGATCCCTTTGATGCCAATGGAGTACTCGATATTTCCGGACTTCCTACCTCTGTGAAGCAATTGCAGGCGATGAATTTGAAAATCTATCCCAACCCTGCAACAGACTATGTAGAGATCCACGTGCCGATCGGAGATTATTCGCTCGAAGTATATACAGCATCGGGCGCAAGGGTGATGAGTCGGAGTATTACAGGTAATAGCAGGATTTCCTTAGCATCTTTTGCTCCTGGCATTTATACCTTCCAGCTGGCAGATATGAGGAACAAACTCCGCGATTATCAGAAGGTGCTGGTGAAGTAGCCTCTTCGACAGACGGCAGCATTGTTTTTTCTGAATCTAAAAACAGTTTTCCTCAAGTTGAAAGACCTCTGTTTGTACGGTGGCGGATATTTGCGCCGCAAAAACAAACAGATGAGCAAGTTATTTTCGATAGGAAGAATAAGCGTTCTGGTTATCGCAGGTTGTACTGCAGTGCTTTCTGCGAATGCCCAGACAGATACAACAGAACCTAAAAGAAGAGTGCTGGATGAAGTCTCCATTACATCTAAGCAAAATAGAATTAAAAAGGAGTCGGAATATGTTTCACGCCTTCCCATAAAGAATATTGAAAACCCTCAGGTGTACAATGTGGTTTCTAAGGAACTGATGAAAGAACAGGTAATCGTCAGTTTCGATGATGCAGTGAAAAATGTTCCGGGACTGAACAAACTATGGACTTCTACTGGTCGTGCAGGTGATGGTGCAGGTTATTTTTCCATGCGGGGCTTTTCTGTACAGCCCAGCATGATCAACGGTGTCGCGGCAATCTCTAATGGCAGCATCGACCCGGCAAACATCGAACGCATTGAAAGCATCAAAGGTCCTTCGGGTACTTTGTTTGGAAGCAGCCTTATCTCTTTTGGTGGTCTTATCAATGTTGTTACTAAAAAACCTTATGAAGGTTTCGGCGGAGAAGTGAGTTATACCGCAGGCGGCTTTGGGCTGAACCGTGTAGCTGCCGATGTGAACACTTCGCTTAATAAAGAAAATACAGCTTTGTTTCGGCTGAATGCCGCTTATCATTCTGAAGGAAGTTTTCAGGATGCAGGCTGGAAACGTTCCTTTTTCATCGCGCCGAGCTTCTCTTATAAAGCAAATGACCGCCTCTCTTTTTTGATAAATATGGAGTATTATCATAGCGAAGGCACCAATCCGCTCATGGTATTTTTAAATCGTAGTCGCCAGCTGATTGCAAGAACACCTGAGGAACTTGGCATTGACTTCAATCGCTCTTTCACCAGCAACGACCTGACGATAAAGACACCAACCTTCAATCTTTACGGTCAGGCAACTTATAAAATTTCATCACTGTGGACTTCCCAAACCAATGTGTCAAGAAGTACACGCCGCACAGATGGTTACTATTCTTACGTAATGTTCACCGGCGCTAGCGATACATTGTTTAACCGGTATGTATCGAATCAAACAGCTTCTGCTACCACTACGCAAATACAGCAGAATTTCATCGGAGATATGAACATTCTGGGCTTGCGCAACAGAGTGGTGATTGGTGCCGACTTCCTGCAAATCCAGACTAACAATAACAACTCGCCTTACGTGATAGATCAGGTAAGTTCTGTTCGACTCAATGATCCTCGTTATGGATTGTTTAATCGTCAGCTTGTAGATGCAAGGATTGCAGCAAGCACAGCAGCACAAACCAAAAATTCAACCAACAGCTACACTTATGGAGCATATATTTCTGATGTCGTCAACATTACGCCTACCACATTGGCGATGCTGAGTGTACGTTTCGACAAGTTTGACAACAAGGGAACCACCAACAACAATACCGGCGTTACCACAGGTGCCTACGAACAAACAACCATCTCTCCGAAGTTTGGTTTGGTACAGCAGATTATTAAAGACAAGATGGCGGTATTTGCCAACTACATGAACGGCTTCCGCAATGTAGCTCCCGTCACACAACCGCTTCCAGAGCTCGATGGTACTTTCAAACCGCAGCAGGCAAATCAGATTGAAGCGGGTGTGAAGCTTGACGCACTCAATCATAAACTTAGCGTTACAGCCAGCTATTACAACATTCTTGTTTCCAATATGACTCGTCCCGCTACGATCACAAAAGATGATAGCGTATACAACTATACCATTCAGGATGGCACTCAACGCAGCTCAGGCCTGGAACTTGACGTGATGGCTAGTCCATTGCCAGGACTGAACATCATGTTGGGTTATGGTTACAACGACAGCAAAATGGAAAAAGCTGATCAGTATGTAGAAGGCAGAAGACCAGTAACTGCAGGCCCCGAGCATATGGCAAACTTTTGGATAAGCTATACGATGCTGAAGGGTGCGGTCAAAGGTTTAGGTATCGGCATTGGTGGTAACTATGCCAGTGAAAACATTATCACCAACGATCTGCGTACGGGCACATTTACATTGCCATCGTACACTGTGCTTAATGGAACAATATTCTACGATACAAAGAAATATCGCCTTACATTGAAGCTGGATAACATTACCGACGAAACATATTATCTCGGTTGGACTACAGTAGAAAGACAAATGCCACGTCGTCTGTCGGCAAGTGTAGCATTCAAATTTTAGATGGATGCCGCAACACACTGTCATTGTGAAAAAGAAAACAGGAAAATCCGTCTTTCGAAAGATCAACGATTGGCTGCACCTCTGGCTCGGGCTTACGTCCGGGCTAGTGGTTTTTATCATCAGCATCACCGGCTGTATCTATGTTTTTGAAAAAGACATCAGAAGCTTTACACAACCATATCAGTTTGTAGAAAGACAGGGGCAGCCTTTTATGCTGCCGTCACAATTGGTATCAATTGCTCAAAACTATGCGTTCGGAAATCTGCCGGACACAGGCGAGCAGCAGATTAAAAGCATTCAGTATGGTGATGAGAACAGGGCAGCTATTGCTGCTTATCAGACAAAAAAGGAAGGCTATGTGATGATCTACATGAATCCTTATACAGGAGAGGTGTTGCATAAAAAAGTGCTCAATAGAGATTTCTTCCGCATTATTCTTGCCGGGCATTTTTATCTGTGGCTGCCGAAGGAAATCGGAAAGCCTGTGATCGCTACTTCAACACTCATTTTTGTTGTCCTGTTGCTTACCGGTATTGTGATGTGGTTCCCTAAAAATCTTAAGAAGGCAAACGTTGATAAGAGCTTTAAGATAAAATGGAAGGCAACTTTCAAACGCCTGAACTATGATCTCCATAATGTGCTCGGATTTTATGTAATGCTTATTGCACTGGTACTGGCACTTACCGGACTTGTATGGGGTTTTGAATGGTTTAATAAATCGCTTTACTGGACGGCTTCGGGAGGAAAAACATTTCCGGGAAAGGAGAAACATGTTTCGGATACTACCAAAATGATTCTTGCGGAAAATGCTCCTATGATAGATCAGCTCTGGTTGAAGCTACGCCCTAATTTAAAGAATGAAAAAGGAAGTTTACAGATACAGATACCGCTAAAAAAGGACGATGTATTTAGCGTCATCTACAATCCGCAACATGACACCTACTACAAAAGAGAAATGAGTCGTTACGATCAGTACACATTGGCATCACTATCTCTGAAAGGAGTTTTTGCCAAATCTTTTGAAGAGGCAGCATTTGCAGATAAGCTGAACAGGATGAACTACGATATCCACGTAGGTGCCATATTGGGGATGCCCGGAAAGATCATTGCCTTCTTTGCAAGTTTTATCTGTGCTACGCTTCCGGTTACCGGATTTATTGTCTGGTGGGGAAAGAGAAATAAAAAGAAGAAAAAAATCCAGTCTCGGGTTGTTTCTGCAAAAAAGAAAGAAAAGCAATTGAGACTGGAATCCGTAGGATACGCGGATTAATGTTTTCCTGATTCCTTTTGACGGAAAAACAAAATATCGCGGTCGAAAAGATAAAGGCCACTTTTATCTTCTCCGATCATTTCCAGCTTTTCATTTAGCACACGAGCAAGACGTTCTTCTTCAATCTGCTCTGCTACATACCATTGCAGAAAATTGTGCGTGGCATAGTCTTTCTCCTGAAAAGAAAGATGAACGATCTCATTGATACTTTCCGATACGCCAATTTCATGTCTTAGGAATTCTTCAAACACCCGAGTTAAAGACTGAAAGGTTATGATCGGTTGTTCCAGTGCGGGAATGATGGCAAAACCTCCTCTTTCGTTAATGTATTTGATGAGCTTGAGCATATGCACCCGCTCCTCTTCAGCTTGTGTATAAAAAAACTCTGTTACACCCTGAAGTCCCGGTTGAATATCTGCCCAGGAGGCCATTGCCAGATATGCCTGCGATGAAGCCGCTTCTAATTTCACCTGATTATTTAATGCGTCCTGCAAAGTCTTGCTCAACATAAGTAAAAGTTTAAGTAACCCAATTTAATCCTTCCCCTACAACAAACAAAGTCACTCGGATAGGTTCCGCATTACCGGATTCAATACCAAATCTTTGGTTTGGCGCTGGAAAAACGCTGTAGCACTCTTTGAAAGAAGACTTTATGTCTGTTCGATTATCAGTTTTTAATACACTTAATTTTTGTCGATCAGGTACGGATAGATATTTTGTTTTGTTTTTTTTTATGTTTTTATAATTTAGGAAAATGATGATAGGGTTAAGTGAATTCTTTTCCTGTTTGATCCATTGCTATGAATTTGACTACCCTGTTCTAAAGTTACCCTTGAGTCAATTTTATATTAACTTTATAGCCTTTACCCTTTCGTGCTCTCTACAACCGCAGAGAGCTATAATCCTCTAAACCTTCGGAGTTGTTACAAGAACGGGTTAGCCGAAAACCGATTTAGAGTAGGCACAAAAAAAGAATTACCATGAATGCAGTTTTACGCAAAGCTCAAGCGCTATTCCTGCTGCTGGTTGGATTTGTGTTGCCGGCTTCAGGACAGCTGTCAGTAACTACCGGGCTACCGAGTTCGGCGAGTAGTGGTAGTGGTGCTAACTACTACCTGACTTTCACTATTGAGAACACAACCGGTTCTCCCATTCTCATTACCGACATCGACGTGTATCGTGCGTCGGGTAGTAATGGGAACACTTACTTCCTGTTCTACCATCCGACGAACTTAAGTGGTCCTCCGGGCCTGCCGACGGGATGGACTAAAATCGACTCAGCAATTTGTAGCACGGTATCAACTACAGCCATTCACCCGACATTTTCCAACCTGAATTTTTTGCTGCCAGCCAATACGACTTATCGTTTTGCCATGCAGACCAGTGGCTCTTCATTGAACTATGGCGGAGCAACTGCTACTCCTAACAGTTTCAGTAACGGGGGGCTCACAATTGGCACTGGTAACTATCAGATCAATGGACAGAATGTTGGTTACTGGGGGCCGTCAACGAATCCACGTTTCTGGTGCGGAACGGTACACTTTGTTCCTGCAGCACCATGTAGCGGTATGCCTACACCGGGAACTGTGGTAATGAATCCAACAACTCCTTGCTATGGACAGAATGTGAGCCTTGGATTGTCCGGTAACAGTTTTGGAATGGGGCAAGTCTATCAATGGCAATTTGCTACGAATCCGTCGGGTACATGGACAGATTTAGATACACCCCAAACGATGACCTCATTCAGTCTCCCGGCGATAAACTCCGGTTATCTACGTTGTAAGGTGAAATGTGGTAACGATTCTACGTATTCAGATACGGTAATGCTTAATGTACCTCAAGCTTTCGCCGGGGGCACTTATACTATTGATCCTTCTCAACCTGCGAGCAGTACCAACTTCCAGAGTTTTGCTGCGGCAATCAGCGCAATCGGATGTGGTATTACAGGACCTGTGGTTTTTAACGTGGCGGCCGATACATTTGATGAGCAGGTGATTCTGCCGGCCACTATTGGTTCCAACGCAACAAATACGATAATCTTCAACGGTAACGGTGCTGTGTTGCGAAGTCCGGGCACAACAACGAACTATGCTACACTAAGTTTGGACGGTGCAGACTACATCACTTTCAAGAATATGTATTTCGTGTCTACAGGTTCGACCAATGGTTTTGCAGTACATCTGAGCAACAGTGCTGATAACAATACCTTCGATAGCTGTACGATGATTGTGAGCACCACAGCGACAGGTTCTACCTGCAACGGCGTGGTGATGAGTGGTTCGCCTGTAAGCTATTCTACCTCAG
>Ga0207415_1000934_pt1 | contig 17210 bp, 19 predicted proteins | sample Passage237A_FD_187369 | JGI IMG/M metagenome (GOLD analysis project Ga0207415, IMG submission 187369) | Cellulose adapted compost microbial communities from Newby Island Compost Facility, Milpitas, CA, USA - Passage2 37A (SPAdes) (version 3) ...
CGTCCCTGCCGCAATGTTCTCGGGGCATCGGGCAGCCGAGCGCATCCTGGGACGTGCCGTGCCCATCGAAGGAGCCTGGAAAGACTGAGGGCCCCGGCTTTCGCCGAGGCCCTCCTGAGTCGGGCTCCTGCGAAACTACTGCCAACAAGCCCGGAAAGCCGCGGAACTGGCCGAGCTCCTGGCCACGGCACGCGAGTCGACACGAGAGGTCAACGACCGCACGGTCCCCCAGAAGAACGCCCTCCACAGGTCGGTCGTCAAGCTCCTGATCGAGGACTACGAGGCCGGGGCGTCCACGTACGAGCTTGCCAAGCGGTACAACCTGCGCCGCAACACAGTCCGCGACACGCTCCGTCGCGCAGGGTTCGACCTCACCTCCAAGTCGAAGCGCGCTGCCCTCAGCGACGAGCAGAAGACCGAGGCACGGCGCCTGTTCGCCAACGGAACGAAACGTCGCAAGCTCATGGAGATGTACGGCGTGAGCGAGTCGACGATCAGGCGGGTGCTGCGCTGTCGGTGATGAACAGCACCTACTCCTCGCCGGAAGGCTCAGCGGGCGCGAAGCCCTCCTTCGCCATGATGCGGCGCGCCATTGCGAATGCATGCGCTCCAGGAGCGGAACGCTCTTGTCGCGATAGTCCTCGCGGACTCCCTCGGCTGGCCAGAGGCGCACCTCGAGGAATCCGACCCGCTCCGCCGCATCTGTCTTCCCCAGGGCGACTGCCCCGATCTGAGCTTCGACGAGCGGCGGGAATGGAGACAGCGGAATCCGCAGCGCAACTGGTGACGCAAGCGGGCGACATCGCTGGGCGCTTTCCGGTTACCTCGGCAGACTAGGAGCATGCATCTTCCAATCCGGGCGCAGGGCACCACGCTGACCGATGAGCAGGCGAAGATCCTCGACGACGAGTTCTTCCTCTCCAATCCGCTCAGCCATTTCTCGTCGCGGGTCTCGATGCTGCTCGAAACCGCTCGATCGAGCTACGAGGCGAGCCCCGAGAACGAACCGGAGTTCTTCAAGACACTTGGTCTTGACAGCGCAGATTCGGCGCTCAAGTTCGATGCTCAGCACCGCAGCGTCCAGGTCGCGATCGATGCGTTGTCTCTTCGCCATCAGGCTGCCGAAGCCCTGACCCGTTTCATCTATGCACGAGTCGCCGCGGCGCCACGGGATGGCGATGCGAAGTCCACCTGGCTGGCCATCGCCGACAGCCCAACTCCCATGATCAAGGTCATCGAAGCCAACAAGACGGCGCTTGACGCAGACCCACACCGATTCCTCCAGCTGCTCTTCCCGCCTGGCACTGTCGTTGAGGGGCCGGTTATGGGGGCTGCTGAGACGGCGGTGGCATGGGCGAATCACGCCGTGTGGTTGCTGACAAGCGATGAGCTTTCCATCAACGCAGCACACAACAAGCTCAAGCACGGCCTGGCGACGTCGGCACGCGGAGACGTGCGAATCGAGTTGATCACGACGCCACCGAACGAGGACGGGACGATCCCCACCAGCGCCTTCGGAGAAGGCAAGTCGATTCCGCTCTTCGACCGCCCGATGCTCACGTATCTCAGCCGACCGCCCAAAGAGTTGCGACAGGGCCTAGAAGCAGTCTCCCTCCGGGTCGACCTTCCCGTAGTGCTGACCGAGACCTGGATGATGGCGAATGTGTACGCCGCGATGTTCCACATTGCTGCCCGCGAACACTATGGCGAGAACCTCCCGGAGGGCGTCGCCCCGTACCCCACGCTCGTCGTTGGGCGGCTGCCAGAGCACATCATCGGTGGCCGTCCCCTGGGGTATCGGTCGGCGGTGACGTTGCCGCCCGATGGGACAACCGCGCCGCGCCCGTCCGGGGTCGCCTTCTTCAAGCAGTTCTGGCCGATGATCATTGACTTTGAAAGCAAGACCGAAGGCGTCGTCGTTGACGGGTAGCCGGGCGGATCAGATCAGTTGAAACGGAACGTGCGGTACGAGCTCTGTACGTTGAAGCGGCGGCCTTCCTTCCGTCGCTGCAGGAACCCCGCGACCGTGTCAACGTCGTCCGGCCGCATGCCGAGTGCCCGGCACTTGGCGCGCACCTGTTCGACGGTGATCGGCACCCAGCGCTCCGGCCTGTTCATCATGTCTGCTTTGAGTTTGTCTTCTTCATTCCACTTCAAACCCGACGAGTAGCCAGCCGCCATCGCCGCGATGTACTCGAGAATCCCATCCACCCCGTTCGGCAACGGTTCCTGCCGATCTGCTGGCTCCTCGACAGGCTGAGGCTCGACGGTGCGCCCATGAAACAGTTGGACAGGGTTGGCGTCTTCGATCCACTCCGCCGTCTCGTCCTCATTCCACTCGATGACCGCAAGCGCGTCAGCGTCAACGCCCCACAGGCCATTCAGGTGCTTCCGGTTCGGCCAGGCGTAGAGCACACGGCGGCCCGCGAGCGACCCCGTCGAGAAGCCCCTCCATGAAAGATGAGTGACTCCCGATGTCACCACCAGCCGCTTCAGGATGTCGCTGTGCACCTGCTTCTGCGGGGTCACGACAACGACAGGACCGCCAGGTTGATCCGCGAGCCACTGAATCGCACGCAGGTTCTGCGGCTCGCGAGAGGTCTCCCCCTCGCTGAGCCGCGAGATCGCGACGGGGAACGTATACGCGTGGGATGTCATCAGCAGCGCCTCACTTCGTGTTGGGCTACTCACGGTAGTGGTGGCCACCGACAGTCTTAGGTTGGAAAGCGCGGCGATTGTGCGTCCTCAGTTTGAGAACGACGAACTCGCTGGTGTTACGAGATCTGGAGCGCCCCGCGGTCGAATGATCGCTACTTGGTGCCGCGCACGTGTGATGCCGAGGCGCAGCGCGTCGCGATGCGGCGCGCTGCGCCTCGGTGTCGGTGTCGCGGAAGAAGCTGCCCTGGTATTGCCCTTCAACGAGCAGGACGCCGTCGAACTCTTTGCCCTTGGCCTTGTGGATGGTCATGAGGACGCAGCCGCGTGGGTCGCGCTGATCGGACTGAAGCCTGCCCGCCTCGAGCGCGCGGCGAACCAGGTCGATGGCGCGGCCGTAGCTACCGCGAAGATCCCAAGCTGAGGCGAGGCGGCTTCCGATCTCGTCGGTTGCTCGGAAGAGCCGGACGAACTTGGCGTTGGCTAGGCCGTGTTGATCAAGAGGCGGGGGCCGGGCTCGGCCAGTGATTCCATCCGTCGGGAAGGTCGCGGAGAACGGGCTTGGCGTCTTTGAGGCGCTGGGCAGGAAGCTCTTGGGAGCGGGACTTCCCGGAGCTCGCGCCGTCGGGATAGGTGAAGGCGTACTCGACCCAGGGGCGAGGTCCGCGTTCGATCGTCTCTCGGTAGTTGCCGCTGACGATCGCGAACACTTGCTGTTCGAGTTCATCGGCCTCGGCCTCCCAGTTCGAGTCGCAAGCGTCGCAACCGCAGACTGGGTAGTGGAAGTCGTGCAATAGTCCCGCGTGCATGTAGATCCCCGGATAAGCAGTGAATACCAACGTCAAGGACGCGCACTTCGGATCATTAGGCCGTATCCGCACCGCGCGCACCACATCATGAAACGCGGGACGCAGTAGATCCGCTGCCACCTCAACGCCCTCATCGACCTCGACGTCATACGTCGCTCGGAGGTGGGCGATAAGGGCGTCAGCGACAACGTGCAGCGGTGCGAACCGCTCGGGATGCGTGTCGACCGAGTAGGTGTCCTCCGGAGGTGACCCGTGCCACCGACTCCCGTAGTTGATCACCGCGCCGTGAGCGTCGCGGAACACCGGCGCTTCGATCAGAGGGCGGAGGTAGGAACTCATCCCGTCATCCTGCCGCATCGGCGCGGCGCCGGCCGGCCTATGGTCAGGCCGGACGGGACAGGTCCGACTTGATCCAGATCAGCGTCGCAGCAAGGCTGATCGCGGCACGATAGTTGCGAGCGAGTTTGTCCGAACGCATCGCGATGCCGCGCCACTGCTTGAGCTTGTTGAAGCAGCGTTCGACGACGTTGCGGCCCTTGTAGCGTTCCTGCTGCTGATCGCCGAAGTCGATCGGTCGGCCTGGCTTCTTGCGGCGGTGCGCGATCTGATCGTCCCTCTCGGGGATCGTGGCCGCGATCCCTCTCATGCGCAGCCATGCACGGTTCACCTTCGACGGATACCCCTTGTCGGCGAGCACCCGGTCCGGTCGGGTCCGTGGCCTGCCCTTTCCGTCGCGGGGGACGCGGATGTCCTCGAGCACCGCGGTCATCATCGTGGTGTCGTTGATGTTCCCGCCTGTGATCATCATCCCCAACGGTCGGCCGCGACCGTCGCAGACCAGGTGCAGCTTGGTCGTCAGCCCGCCACGGGAACGTCCGATCCCGTGATCAGGCGGCTCGAACCACGGATTCTTGTGATTCGGCGGGGCCCCCTGTGTCACGCTTCAGTGTCGCGCCGTGCTGATGCACTCGAGCGATCGTGGAGTCGATCGAGACGACCCAGTCGATTCTCCCGGCGGCGTCGGCCCGCTTCTGCACCTCGGCCAGCAGCTTCTCCCAGGTGCCGTCCTCGGCCCACCGGTTGAACCGCTTATAGATCGAGTTCCACTTCCCGAACCGGTCCGGCACGTCCCGCCACGGCGCGGTACTTCCACGCCATGCCCTCGACAGCGAGCCGGTGATCGGTCCATGGCCGCGACCTGCCGGTCACCGTCGGCATCAACGGCTCCATGACGGCCCATACCTCGTCCGAGATCTCCTGCCGCGTCACCGTTCAAGACTCGCCCAGCGGAGAGTGAACCCTCTTGATCAACACGGCCTAGACCGGATCTTATCGGCTACAGGCCAGTTATCTCGGAATGAGCACGGCCTTTCGGTCGCATCCATGCATCGAGGCAGCGTCTGCCCGGGGAGATATGGCGAAAACCGGCACGAACGATGAGAACTTGGCGTCGCCCCGTTTGGCATGTCGATGCGCATCCACTTACCCATGCCGCGACCGAGTACTGATGATCTGCCCATCATTCGGGTGTACTCGGCCGCGGCAACAGGACCGTCGCTTAATCGCGCGCGGCCCGGGTTGATTCGATTCGTCTTCTGACTCAATGGGTCAGGGCGGATTCGCGTTTCGTCGGTTGGAGTGGTGCCAGCTTCTCTGGGTCCAGCTCATGACGACGGAGCAGTTGAGCGTTCAGAGCGACGATGATCGTGGAGAGCGACATCAGCACGGCGGCTGCGGCCGGTGGGAGTGTGAATCCGATCGGCGCGAGCACACCCGCGGCCAGCGGCACAGAGATCACGTTGTAGGCGGTTGCCCACACCAGGTTCTGCACCATCTTCCGGTAGGAGGCGTGTGAAAGCTCGATCGCACTCAACACGGCGCGCGGATCGCTCGATACCAGAACGATGCCTGCCGACTCGATCGCGACGTCGGTACCCGCACCGATCGCGACACCCACATCCGCGCGGGCAAGAGCAGGTGCGTCATTCACGCCGTCGCCAACCATCGCGACCTTGTAACCGCGGTCCTGCAACTCGGCAACTTTGTCCGACTTGTCACCGGGCAGAACCCCAGCGAAGACCTCATCGATGCCGAGGTCAGCTGCAACCGCATCCGCCACCTGCTGGGCGTCGCCGGTGATCATGCCCACGCGGATACCGCGTCGATGCAGTTCATCGATGGCAGCCCGAGACTCGGGACGAATCACATCTTGCAGGGCGAATGCACCTTCGATGCGACCGTCGATAACCGCGAAGAGGACGCTCGATCCAAGCGACTCCCATTCGGAGACCTTCGCTTGAATGCCCTCGGGGATGGACAGACCAAGTGAATCGAGCAGGCGCGGTCCACCGACCCGCACTTCGACGCCATCCACTGATGCTGTGACTCCTACGCCCGGCTCGGAACGGAACGCGTCCACCGATGGCATTGCCGATCCGGCAGCGTGTTCCTGCGCCCATGCGCCGATGGCGCGGGCGACCGGGTGCTCGCTGGGGGATTCTGCGGCGGCAGCCAGCAGGAACGCGCGCTCTGGGTCGGCGCCCGGGACGATGGTTGCCGCCGTGACCGCGTGGCGACCTTCGGTGAGGGTTCCGGTCTTGTCGAACATGACGACGTCGACGCTACGCATGCGCTCAAGCGCCAGACGGTCCTTGACGAGAACGCCAGCGCGAGCGGCGCGCTCGGTTGCGATGGAGATCACGAGCGGGATGGCAAGACCCAGAGCATGCGGGCACGCGATGATCAGCACCGTCACGGCGCGGGTGATGGCATCGGCGGGGCTACCGACAATGAGCCACACGATCACCGTGATGATGGCCGCGGTGACTGCGAAGTAGAACAGCAAGGCCGCTGCACGGTCGGCGAGTGCCTGCGCACGGGTGGACGATGCTTGCGCATCAGCAACCAGTCGACGAATGCCAGCCAGCGCGGTGTTCTCGCCAACGGCGGTCACACGAACCTGGATTGCGGAGTCAGTGGCGATGGTGCCCGCTGTGACCGCGTCTCCAGCGGTGCGGGTAACGGTCGTTGATTCACCGGTGACCATGGACTCATCCATGTCGGCGAACCCTGTTTCTACAGTGCCGTCGGCTGGCACGCGCCCTCCGGCTCGCACGAGGACGAGGTCACCCGTTGCGACATCGGTGCTCGGCACTTGCTCCACGGTTCCGTCTTCGCGGACCAGCTCGGCGGTATCGGGCAGCAATGCAGCAAGGGCATCAAGAGCGCTTGATGCCCCACCGAGCGCGCGCATTTCCAGCCAGTGCCCGAGGAGCATGATGACCACGAGCAAGGCGAGTTCCCACCAGAAGTCGAGGTCAAGCCCAGCGCCCAGCGACGTGGCCCAGGACGCGAGGAACGCGACGGTGATGGCCATCGCGATCAGCAGCATCATGCCTGGTTGCCGAAGCCGGATCTCCCGGAGCGCGCCCTTCAAGAACGGCATGCCGCCGTAGAAGAAGATAACCGTGCCAAGGACCGGGGCGATCCATGTCGTCCAGCCGGTTTCAGGTATGTGGTAGCCGAAAATCATCGCGACCATCGGACTAAAGATGACCACCGGAATCGACAGCACAAGCGTCACCCAGAACCGGTTGCGGAACATCGCGACGCTGTGTCCGGCATGCGCACCCGTGTCATGATCCGCGTGGGCGTCGTGGTTCGCTGCCCCGTGGGCATGGCCCGCATGAGCGTCGTGGGCGGCAGGCTGATCCAGACGCGCGTCGGTAGCGGTTTCAGCGTGCGCGTGGTGATCAGGATGCGCCTGTGCCTGATGATGGTTGTGGTGGCCGGATGCGTTGTCCCTAGTTAGCGCCTCCGGCGGGTGATCGCCGTGACCTCCCGAGTGGTCGTGGTGCTCATGGGCTGGATCTCGATGCATGGTGAAGTCTTTTCTATCGGCGGGTGCATCGGGCTCGATGCCCCGCTGTTGTCGGGTGGGAGTCGCCGTGTCTCATCGGGCGGCTCCCGAAAATCACGTGAGTTGGAGCGTGGTGATGCAGGTCGCCGCGTCGTTCGCGGTCGAGAACGGGGTTTCGCCGGTCTTCCCGTCGTACGTCACCTCGATCGTCCCGCTCAGGTTGCGGGGGAGCCAGAACCCAGCGAACCCGTTGTCGAACGTGGTCGTGGTTTCTTCGAGAATCACGTCACCGGTCGCATCGTCGATGAACCGCACCTCGATTTGCTGCGCAGAGAGTTCTCCTCGGCAGGTCGTGAGGCTGTGGTAAAAGCACTCGTGTGTTTGCGAAACGAAGGGGGCAACCGAGACGTAGGTCACGTCATCCGGCATGTCCAAGGAGACTTCGGTGACGTTGTCGGTCAGGACGAGGGCATCGGGCTGTACGGATGCGATCAAGTCGGTAGGCCGGTCGCTCACGTTCATCCGGTCGAGCGTGTCGACGATCTCCCTCGCCGACATGTCGGTCAGGTTGTGAGAGGCGAGCAGGTCGGCACTGGGTGTGTTGGGCACCGCAGCATCCGGGGCGGAGCACCCAGCCAGCGTAAGGGAGAGGATTGCCGCAGCTGCCGCGGCAAGGGTTGTGAATCGCTTCATAGCGTCGTCGTCTTTCAGTCGAGGCCCGGCTGTGGCCCTGGGTAGCCAAGGGTGCGCAACCGGTGCTGTGTGTTGGTGCTGCTGGGGTCGGCGCGCAAGTAGTTTCGCGCCGACCCCAGGGGGATGGGTGATTAGAGGCGCAGCAAGATGTCGCGCATGGTCTCGATCTCACTGTTCTGGGTGTCGATGATCGCCTGTGCCATCGCGACGGCATCCGGATTCACCCCGGAATCGACCTGAGCTTGCGCCATCTCCACGGCGCCCTCGTGATGCACGATCATCTGCTCCAGGAACAGTCGGCTCGCGTCGGGTCCAGTTGCGGCTTCGAGTGCCTGCATGTCTTCCTCGGTCATCATGCCGTCCATGTGGCTGCCGTGGCCCATGCTCATGCCATCGGTTGCGGCCTGTGGCATGCCCCAGGTTTCGAGCATGGTGTTGAGCGTGTCGATCTCAGGCTGTTGTGCGGCTTTGATTTCTTCGGCGAGGGTGACAACGCGAGGGTCGATGTCATCCTTCGCGAGAATCAGGTCGGACATCTCGACGGCTTGCACATGGTGAGGCACCATCATCTGCGCGAACATCACGTCAGCAGAGTTGAAGTCCTCCGCCACTGATGATGGCGCTGTCGAAGTAGCAGGTGCGGGTTCCGCTGGGCCAGTCGTGCAACCGGCAAGGACCAGTCCGGCGGCGAGGATGCCCGGGACAATAAATAAGGCTCGGAGTTTCATGAGTTATTCCATTACGTCGAAGAATTTGGGATCGGCAAAGCGAGGCCATGCGCACGTGGCGCGGCCCCGGTAGACCGATCAAGTTCGACTGATGGAGAGTTCTTGCGGCGACGGCGTCATCGGACGAGGCGCACCGCGGACATGCACTGCGATCTTCAATGCGCGCGCACCGAACCAGTGATCGGTGGCCAATCGCCGGGCAAGAACGAAGAGGAAGAACACACCTGCGGTCAGGAACACGAGCATGCAGATGACCTGGACCATGTCATGTTCGCCGCAGCTCGCTCCGCAGGCGACACCGGAATCCGCAAGTCCATCTGCGTGCGCGGCCGTTGGGTGCTCGCCATGCCCGGAGGTGACCGCCGTCGGGGCGCTTCCAGGCGCGGCTTCAGCGTGCATTACCGACGCCGTTGCAGGTGCGGCCTCGTGGCTCCCACCATGCCCGAAGGCGTGCATGAGTACGGCGCAAAGGAGGAGAGCACCGAGTGCGAATAGCGCAACGAGGAACCGGGGTGGGTGCGGGCGGACCGGACGCGAAGGGGCGGTATTCGTTATCGACATACCTCCACCTCCCGGGCCGGTAAGACTCAAATTGCCTCACCCATTCTATTCAATATCATTCCGCATGATACCTCCCCGGGGTATTCAACGGGAGCGTGGCTTCTGCGTGGCATGTGCCCAAGGACGGAGCGAGCAGCTGTCCGAGGTCGGCACCCACGGCGCTGACCCTGCGCACTGAACCAAGGTATGCCGTAGAGATTCCTGTCGCCTGGACTTGATCGATCACGCCGGTCGTAGGCATAGACCAGACCTTCGTCTGTAGCCCCACGCGTCTGGCAGATCATGGATGAGCGGTCCACAAAGAACTCGATGATTTACGATTTCCTCGATCTGCCAGAGGCGTGGCAGCGGAAAGGTCATGTGTGTATATATCGGCGCTTGACTGGCACCTTGGGAGACGATGTGCACCTATTTTTATGTATGCACACTGGCGGGAGGAGACTGTCATGCCCAGGTCGAACTCTTGCGCGTTCGAAGTAGTTTTGAGCTCGAGGAGCAGGCATGCGGGTGTGACGCCCAACCTCAACCCCAACCGCCATCCCAAAATCCGCATGAAGCGCTACTTCACGGGTTCAACGGTCCCGCCGAATCGGCGGGACCTGAAATTCCGCGGATCAGGTGACGGTGCCGCAAAATTTGCGGGGCCGTCACGCTACCTCTAGTCCGTTTCTGTCACGTCGCGAGTGGTTGACCCGAGGTCGGCGGACATGCTGCAACGGTACGCCGAGCATCCGCGAATGTCTACGCTTTCTTCCCGAAAGCGCGGTCGAGCATCTCGGCGGTCGCCGGGTTGACCATCTCGTTGCGGCGGATGTAGTGCTGCACCGTGATCGCCGGGTCCGTGTGCCCGAGCAGTTCGGCGGCGAGGTCGACGCCAGCCTCGTTGCTGATAGCGGTGGCAACCGTGCGACGAAACATGTGCGGCGTGACGCCCTCGATGCCCGCGAGATCGAGCACGTGCCGCAGCTGCCTGCGCACGTTGTTCGTCGTCAGCGGGCCACCGTCACGATTGCAGAACAATAGTGCATCAAGCGAGGCGTCACCACGGCGGGCGAGCCTGAGCCGCACCGCCTCAGCAGCGAACGCGGGGAGTGCAACCGTGCGCCTGGACTTCGCGGTCTTCGGGTGATCCTGCCGCTGGGTCGGTTCGCCGCGGTGCGCGACGATGGTGCCGCTGATGCGAATCGACGGCGGGGCGCTCACGATGTCGATATCGCGGCGCCGGATCGCGAGCACCTCACCAATGCGGGCCGACGTGCCGAGCATCACCTCGACGATCGCGCCGAGCTGCCCATCCGGTTTCGGCCCGGAGGGTGAGAGCCCGGTCTCCCAGAACGCGATCGCGGCGCGGATGGCGTTCACCTCGGCGGGGGTGAGCGCGTTCGGTGTCGTCGGAGGTTTCCGGAGCCGTGAGACGTGATCCATCGGGTTGCGCGGCAACACCTCGTGGCGCACCGCGAGCCCAAGCGCAAGCCGCAATGCGACCCGGGCCTGCTTGGCACGGTTGTAGCTTTGCTTCGCCAGCTGTTTCAAGAAGTGGTCGCAGCGTGCGACCCCGATCTCGCGTAGCGTGAGATCTTTGAACGCGGGCATCACGAGCGTGCGCATGTTGCGTTCGTACAGTTGTCGAGTGGTGGTCGAGAGCCGGTCTTCAAGATCGAGATCTTCCAGCCAGTACGCCACCAGGTCGGGGAACGGACTGTCGGCAGTCAGCCCGATGCCTGCGGGCTGGTAGAGCGTGCGCTCGGCAAGCTTCGCTTTCAACCGTTGTTCGGCGGCGCGCTTCGTGTCCCCGGTGGCTTGCACGAGGCGTGACTTTCCGTCCCAGTCGCGATACCTCGCACGTGCGGTCACGCGACCGTTCGACGCGGTCTGAAACCCGATCGTGCCGAAGGTGCCGATGGTGAGGCGTGGGCGGCTCATCGCGTCACCTCCCGTTGAGCGGGGAGGCTTGAGCGCCGTCGCGTTGCTGCTCGATCCAGACACGTACGTCGGAGACGGCGAACTTCAGATGTTTGCCGAAACGATACGCGGGCGGGCCGAGGCCGCGGGTGCGCCAGTCGTAGATCGTCGAGACGGGGATGCCCAAATACGTGGCCAGCTCGCCGACATCGATCAGGGGCTCCAGGCCCCACGGGGTGGGTTGTGCTGCGGTGTTCATAACGAACAGGTGCACGGCGCGCATCGCAGCTGACCCCACACAACCGGGGCGGTCGGGGCCCTGCCGGGTGAATAACGCCCGAGTGAGCCTTCGGCGTGTCAAAGTGATGGGTTTGTGATGACCGGATCAAATCTCACCTACGAAAAAATCGCGGAAACCCTTGAGTTTCCGCGATTTTTTGGTCGGGCTGACAGGATTTGAACCTGCGACCCCTTGACCCCCAGTCAAGTGCGCTACCAAACTGCGCCACAGCCCGTGACAGCCTGACTATGCTACCGGACGCCGAGCACTCTTCGTGCACGCCCCGCGGCCTCGACGGGCCGAACTCGCCTACTTGGACGCCTCTGCCTCGTCGTACACGGCCGTCTGATTGCGTCCGGATCGCTTGGCCCTGTACAGCGCGGCGTCAGCACGACCGAACAGCGCGCCAACGGTCAAGTCATTCGAGCACTCAGCGACACCGAAGCTGACGGTTGGCATGGGGCGGCCGGTGCCGTTCTCCGTCTGTGTCAGCCGTGCGCGGATGACATCGAGGCGAGCGACGACCACCGACAGCTCGACGCCATCAAACATGATGCCGAACTCATCGCCGCCCAAGCGGCCGATGGCGTCGGACGAACGCAGGGCACCCTTCGCGACCGTCGCGAAGCGCTGAAGCGTGCGGTCGCCCGCTGCGTGGCCGAAGGCGTCGTTGACGGGCTTGAAGTCGTCGAGGTCGGCGATGACGAGCCACGAGCGCCGGTTCCTGCGCCCGCCGGCCTCGTTGAGCGACTTCTGAACCCTGGCGAAGAAGGCGGCACGCCCGAGCAGTCCGGTGAGGTCGTCCTCGAGTGCGCGGCGACGCAGCTCGCGCGTGCGCTGATCCCAGCCGATTGCGGAGATCGAGAACGTCACGGCGACAAGGCACAGCATGAGGGTCAGGGAGGTCACTGCGGTGCCGAGGTAATTCGTAAAGAAGCCGTCGAGCGGGCCAACGATCATGTAGGCGATGAAGCGAGCAACGTAGAGCACCGCGAGGATCGTGCCGGCGATGGCGCTCACGAGCACAGCCATGACGGCTTCTGAACCTTCCGCGCCATCTCGCTCTTCTCGCCGCTGCGAGTAGGTTCCCCAGACCTCGAAGGCTCCTGCGCCGAAGCCGCCTGCCATGACCCCGAACAGCACGCCGTTCCCCGCCCACGTGTTCGTCGACGGGCTGTCAAACAGTGCCACAGCAAAGCACCCGACAGGGACCACCGCGAGCAGCCATACCGGCGAGTGTCGAGACCGCAGCGAGCGAGTCGCAAACCACACGCACATCGCTCCCGCGGCGGACAAGAGAGTCGACAGCGGATTGGCGATCACCTGGACCACCGTGCCGTTGAGCAGCAGCAGGCTCGAACTGGACGCGGCACACACGAGGGCGAGGGTCCACCAGCCGGAGAATGGTGAGTGAGTGGGCCGGTAAACACCCAAATAGAACAAAAGGAGCACGCAGAGGGTGACGACGGCGAGCAGCACCCTCAGTGTGTCGACGTCAAGCACGATCAGAGCCTACAAGGCTCAAACGCACCGTATTCTCAACGGGTGCCGAGAGTGCTTCTGACTGGCTATGAGCCCTTTTCTGATGCCCCAGTGAACCCGTCATGGGATGCCATTCGACTGCTCCTTCAGCAGTGCCAGATTGACGCCGAGGTCGTCACTCGCCGCCTGCCGGTGGTCTTCGGCTCCGGCGGTCGGAGACTGCTCGAGCATGTCGCCATGCACACGCCGGACGTCGTCATCGCCGTTGGCGTCGCCGAGGGTCGCACGGCCGTCACCCCGGAACTCGTTGCCATCAACTACCGCAGCGCACGGATCCCAGACAACCGCGGCCGCAAGCCCATGGACGCTCCCGTCGTGGCTGACGGACAGACCGCGTACTTCTCCACCTTGCCCGTGCGCGAGATTGTCGACGCCCTCGCCGCGGAGGGGATCCCCGCTGAGATCTCGCTCAGCGCGGGCGCGTTCGTCTGCAACGACACGTTCTACCAGCTGCAGCGCGCGCTAAGCGGCCTTGACGTGGCCTCCGGCTTCATTCACGTCCCGGCGACCGCCCACATGCAGCGTGGCGATTCCGTCCCTGTCCTTCCACTCGAGCAGATCGCCAGGGCCCTCGAGATCGCCGTCAACGTGACGCTTGCCGCCAAGGCCAGGACAATTGCGCCATGATCGCGCTCACCTGGTTCCTCGACCTGCCGCTTGCCACCGACGCCAGCCTGGTGCGCGCGCACGCCGCTCGCCTTGGTGCAGCGCTTGACGACACCGACGGGCTGCTCGCCGGGGTGGTCGGAGTGGCGGAAGCGGGCGTTGACGGCGAGACCCGCAATCGGCTTGCCCTCATCTCCCTCTGGGGAAATTCGTCGCGCATGGCTCAATTTCTGTGGTCCGACGCTGTGGCGGGGATCGAGCGGGAGCTCGCCCGACCGTCGGCACGGCTGTGGTCGGTGACCACCGCGCGACTGGATGGCAAGCGGATAGCGAGCCCCACGCACGCCGGCGTGAGCGTCACTCCTGCCGCCAATCACCCGCTCGCCGATCGCGTCGCGGAGCACAAGGGTGCTGCCGACCGCGCCATTGCGGGGAGATCCACGGCGCTGAGCGCTCGCGGCTTCGACACGGCGAGCTGGGAGGAAGTCAGCGTCGATGTGTGGACGGGGCGTCCCCGCACCTACGACGGAATCGTCGTTCCGGTCGCCTCCGTGCACTCATCGCGCGCACAATGACATATGGCTGAGAACAAGACAAAGCCCACCGGCATCAGCGTTGCTGAGTTCCTCGCGACGGTCGAGCCGGAGCGCAGGCGCCTCGAGGGACAGCGCGTCCACGAGATCATGTCCGAGGCCACGGGTGAGCCCGGCGTCATGTGGGGCCCGTCCATGATCGGCTACGGCGAGTGGCGCTACCGCTCCCCCGCCGGACGCGAGGCCGACTGGTTCAAGGTGGGCTTCTCACCGCGCAAGGCGAAGCTCACGTTCTACGGACTCAAGGATCTGCCCGAACAGGAGACGCTGCTCGGCAGCCTCGGCCCCCACACTGTGGGTGCCGGCTGCGTCTACGCCAACCGCCTCGACGCGCTCAATGAGGACGTGCTGAGACGTCTCATCCGGATGCGGTACGACAGCAGCCTTGGAGCCGCCGACTAGCGCTTCTTGCCGCGTTTCTCCCTGACCCGCACGGACACCTGAATGGGGGTGCCCTCGAAGCCGAACTTCTCTCGCAGACGGCGCTCGATGAAGCGGCGGTACTGCGGGTCGAGGAAGCCAGAGGTGAAGATCACGAAGCGGGGCGGGCGGGTGGCCGCCTGTGTGGCGAACAGGATCTTGGGCTGCTTGCCGCCGCGAACCGGGTGCGGGTGCTCGGCGACGAGTTCGCCCAAGAAGGCGTTGAGCTTGCCCGTCGAGACGCGCTGATCCCAGCTGGACAGCGCGAGCTCGATTGCGGGCAGGAGACGATTGGTGTGCCAGCCAGTCTTCGCTGACAGATTCACTCGCGGCGCCCAGTGCAGTCGCACCAGATCGAGCTCCATCGAGCGCTCCAGCAGGAATCGCTCTTCCTCGCCCACGAGGTCCCACTTGTTGACGACGAGCACCACCGCGCGGCCAGCGTCGACCACCTGCGAGATGACGCGAGTGTCCTGCTCGGTGAGCGGGGTGGAGCCGTCGATGAGCACGAGCGCCACTTCGGCGCGCTCAATCGCCGCAGCGGTGCGCAGCGAGGCGTAGAAGTCCGCTCCCGAGGTCTGGTGGACACGGCGTCGGATTCCCGCGGTGTCCACGAGGGTCCACAGCTTGCCGCCGATCTCCACGATCTCATCGACAGGGTCGCGAGTGGTGCCAGCCAGTTCGTTCACCACCACGCGGTCGGAACCGGCGAGCTGGTTGAGCAGCGAAGACTTGCCGACGTTGGGGCGGCCCACGAGCGCCACGCGCCGCGGCGCGTTGTCGATGACCGCCTCTTCCTCAAGTTCGTCTGGCAGCGCCGCGATCGCCGCGTCGAGAAGGTCTCCGGTGCCGCGACCGTGCAGCGCGCTCACGGCATACGGCTCGCCGAGGCCCAGGTTCCACAGCGCAGCAGCCTCGAGCTCGCCCTGAGGTCCGTCCACCTTGTTGGCGCACAGCACCACGGGCTTCTTCGCCTTGCGCAGCAGCCGCACCACGTGCTCGTCGGAGGACGTGGCGCCAACCGTCGCATCGACAACAAAGATGATGGCGTCTGCCATGTCGATCGCGGCCTCGGCGGCCTGGGCTACGGACAGGTCAAGACCCGTGACGTTGCGTTCCCAGCCGCCCGTGTCCATGAGCAGGAAGTCCACTCCCGCCCACTCCGCGGGGTACGTCACGCGGTCGCGGGTGACTCCTGGCGTGTCCTCTACCACGGCGAGACGCTTGCCGATGATGCGGTTGACGAGCGTGGACTTGCCGACGTTGGGGCGGCCCACGATCGCGATGATCGGCAGGCGCTCTTGGGTCTCTTCGTAGTCCTCTGCGAGGGTCGCGAGGTCTTCTTCGGACAGGTCATAGGCGTCGAGCCCCGCCCGCAGTGCCGCTTCACGCTTCTCTTCGAGCGACTCTTCGGGATCGGACTCGTGAGGCGCAGGAAACTCCTCGGTCATGGGGTCTCCTTCTGTGCCTGACTGGCCCTCAGGGGATCGTCCCCTGGAAGCGTCAGGTGTGTGGTCTCGAGCGTAGCCGCCAATTGGCCACGCAGTGCCTCCGCGACCCTCTCCGACGCCGCCGCTTGGCGGGCGCGGCCTTTGAGGCTGGGGTCAAGATTGAGCTGGATCGGCTCGCCGAAGGCCACGAGCATCGTGCGGCGGGGCCGCGGCCAGAGGTTGACGCTCTCGCCTGTCAGCCGGGTGCCGAGCAGAGCCGTGGGGATCACGGGAGCACCGGACTGCACAGCGAGCCATGCGGCGCCGCCGTGCACCTGCTCAGCGGTTCCAGCTCCGCGCGTTCCCTCGGGGAAGACGCCAACGATGTCCCCGCGGCGCAGCACGGCCAGTCCCTTGGCGAGCGCAGAGCGCCCATCCCCGTGCACAGGGATCTGCTGGGCGCCATGCAGCAGTGGCTTGAGCACGCCCTTGAACATGTCGCCGCGGATAAGGAAGAAGCTCAGTCGCGGGATGACGCCATGCACCACTGGGCCGTCGATGAAGCCCACGTGGTTGACGACGATGATGCCGGCGCCATGCTTTGGCACATTGTGGCGGCCGCGGACTTCTGTGTTCCAGTAGATGCGCGCCAGGAAACGCCCCACCCATCGCGACCAGCGCGGCCCCCAGCGAGAAGGAACCTTGGTGCTCACGACTGCACCTCGTTCACCAGTCCAATCACTGCGGCCACGACCTCATCGATCGTGAGGTCCGAGGTGTCGATGGTGTGCACACCGTCGGCTGCGGTGTGGAAGTTCACGACCGTCGCGTCCTTGGCATCTCGACCAAGGACGGCCTCGCGGACGGTGCCTGCGTCGGCCCCCTCCCCCGAGCGTCGGGCAATCCTGGTCTCCTCATCCGCGGTGAGCAGCACGCGCACCTCGGCATCGGGAGCGATCACTGTGGTGATGTCGCGGCCTTCCGCGACGATTCCGCGGCCCCCGCTGAAGCCGCCTTCGCGCTCGGTGGCGATGATGTCGCGCTGCATGGCGCCGAGGATCGCTCGGGCCTCGAGATTGGTCGAGACCTTGGAGACGGTGAGGGCAACCGTGTCGGTGCGGATGAGCGACGA
>Ga0207415_1000935_pt1 | contig 17195 bp, 11 predicted proteins | sample Passage237A_FD_187369 | JGI IMG/M metagenome (GOLD analysis project Ga0207415, IMG submission 187369) | Cellulose adapted compost microbial communities from Newby Island Compost Facility, Milpitas, CA, USA - Passage2 37A (SPAdes) (version 3) ...
TGCCTGCTTCATACTCTTTAAGGGCTTTGACAATCTGGGTTTCTGTGAATTTGCTCTTTTTCATATGACACTTTAAGTTACAAAATTTGTCTAACTTTATACTGTCCGATTTTAAGGGGGGCTTACAGTTTGAAAATTCGCTAACCAAGGGCGAAAATAAAATATCGGAAAGCAATAAAGAATATAGTATTGATTGGAACGACTTACATTTTCCGCCCTTGTTGGCAGCTTCTTAGCCGTGGTTGTGCCAGCGGCCAACCACCCACTGAAAATTAAATTATTGATTAGTTTTGAGAGCAAATTGAAAGCAGATTGATTTATTTCTAAAAATATACGAAGAAGCCGGGCTCCGCCGCGGAGTCCGGCTTCTTCGTATATTTTTGTTGTACTAAAGGTTAGAAAACTTGTATTATTTTCTTATTACTTTGATCGTTTCTGCTTCTTTACTTTTGTTATTAATTATTTTCAAAAAGTATACTCCCTTTGGACCTTCAATTTCATAGTTGAATGAATTCATATTATTTACAGTACTTTCTTTAAGCAGTCTTCCGTCAACTGAGTACAAAGAGATATTCAGGTTTCTATGAGCATCTGAAGTTGTTATGGTAAATTTTCCTGTTGTGGGATTAGGAAAAACCTGGATATTCTGCATTTCATTTTTTCCCATATTTATGTTATTTATTGTGCCATCAATATCCTTTGTATATACTTTCCCATCCGACAAGGAAACAAATATTTTACCATTGAAAATCTTAAATGCACCCGGATAAACACCTTCACTTTCAAATTTTGTTCTTTCAGGAAAGCCTAAAGTGTCCAGCCTTACGTTATCAAATCCTGTAGATGATGTTAGAATATCCGGCCTGGTTTTCGGTGCGTTTTTAAGATAACCAACGGCAATAACATCACCTTTAACATCAAACGCGTAAATCGAACGTGCCAGATTTTGATTGTAGGGAACATCAATTGATTTTAGTTCTTCTGTAAAAAAATATTCTGTCCACGTTCTTCCGTGATCTTTTGAAGCCAGTATTCCTGCTACCAGGTTGTCAGAATCTTTTTCGCCTGCTGCTAAATAGAACGTTGCCGTTGAAGCATCATATAGTTGTCTGAAGCTGGTGGCACTTTGTACCAGGTAGTTGTTTAAATTGGTTTGGTATCGGGTAAATGTTTCACCTCCGTCTCCACTTACATGCATTGCTCTTCCACCGGCAACAAGATATATACTATCACCCACTACAGTTACAGGGCCTTTGTATCCAATGATTGGATCACCATCTATAACGTTTCTGCCTCCTAGTGCATAACAAGAGTCACCAACGTATTTACAGGTGGCATCAACATCGATGTAATAGGTAACACCGTTATAATAACTGTCCAAATACATCAAACGATTTTTTTCACGAAGCAAATGGAATGATTCACCTTTATCTAATGAATAGTAAGTGCGGGATTTTTCTGCAAAGGGTTCCACAGTGTGGTATAACAAAGTATCGCCTGCATCCACCAGGTCGTCTGGTTCTCCCACTGTTCCGGTTGTATTTAAAGCTACCCAGGAGTTGTTGGTGTATTTGAAGGGCTTACCAAATATACTGAGCCTGCTCATGGCGTAGAGTTCATTTTGGTGTTCAATAAATTCAATCGGACTCACATTGTAATTATAATCCGTAGCTGTCCATTCGGTTTGTCCAAATGACACTTGGCTTATAATGAAACAAAAGATGATAAGTAGTTTTCTAGTCATTTTCTTTTATTATTTGGTTTGTTTGCTTTTTTTCTGGCTGAATCTTTGGAGTTCAAATGGACAATCAGCCTAATCCTATAAAATTATTAACTGTAATAGTTGGGTTCTTCACGCTGTCTTATGTGTGCTGTCAGGAGAAAATCAGCAACCTGTTGAATAATTTTTTAACTGTTATATGTCCACTTCCCTTGCAGTAAGGCTTGCTATTATTGTTACAGAGTCTGTTCCCATTGGTTCTTTTTTATTGGTTGGGATTTATTATGCGCAGGTATAACTACCCTGCTGAATGGATGACAGACAATATTAGCTATTAAGGTTACTCCAAAAAATAAGGTGATTACACTAATTTCCCGCCCTTGTGGGCAGCCCCTTGGCCGTGGTTGTGCCAACGGCCAACCATCCACTAAACCTATCCAAACACAGCCTCTCTTAAGTCAAATTGTTCTTGATCGGGCAAAATAATGGTCGTATTGTGTATATTGAAGGTCCATCGTCATAGTAGACCAGACAGTGCTAAAATCAAACGACAGACAAAAGAGAATATGGAAAACAGAATGGATATTCAACAGCTTGAGCCGAACGCATACAAGGCAATGTTCGCATTGGAAAATTACCTGCAAAGTACGCAGCTTTCAAAAACGTATCTGGAACTGATTAAAATCCGTGCTTCTCAAATCAATGGTTGTGCTTTTTGTATCAATATGCATACGGTGGACGCTTTAAAAATGGGAGAAACTGCACAACGTATTTTTTTGCTCAATGCCTGGAAAGAAACCGGATTATTTACCGAAGAAGAAAAAACGATTTTAGCTATTACAGAAGAAGTAACCTTAATCAGTCAGAACGGATTGAGCGACCAAACCTATGAGCAGGCGAAAAAACTTTTTGACGAAAATCAGATTGCACAAATCATCATGGCAGTGGTAACCATAAATGCCTGGAACAGGATTGCTATAAGCACAAGGAAAACGATAGAATAAACAAAGGCTTATAATCAGAATAACGAATAAAGGCTATATAAACATTGTTTGTTTAGATTCTGAAAGTCGTTGCTATGCATTGATGGAAATCAGCGATATTTGCCTTCGTTGATGGCTTAGCACCAACTTTTCCCTTACTGGTCATAATAAAAAAGAATCTGCACAGGGAAATCATTCTTCACCTGTACAGATTCTATCAATAATTACATTTTTACAAACCGTTGAGAGACGATTTTTCCATTGCTCAGGAATGTGATATGATAGATGCCGGATACAAGATCCGCAACATCAATTTTATAGAATGCTCCTTGCTGTACGGTAATCGCTGCCGGTATGGCATTGCCATGCACATCGATAACCCGTATGCTTTCAGGTTTCAGATCAAGGTTTTGAATATTTAGGTAAAGCTTATTTTGAGCCGGGTTAGGATAGATGCTGATTTGTAGAGCAGATCTCCGTGCATCGTTGGTATAGGATGTTACGATCGGTTCTTCGCAATTCAGAATGCTTAGATAAGGACCTTGGTTTTGATTTAAAAACGATTTTTTGGAGGTTACAGCAACTAAATTATCATCGCCAAGAGCGATATCTGAGGCTTCCGTATCTGGCAAATCTGAATTTGAGGGTGAGTATACTTCCCATGAATCATTTTTGTGGTGGTAAACGGTCGTATTTTCATTTTGACTTCCACAGTACCATACTTCGTTATTCCCTGCGGCCTTGATCGCTTTCGGATAGTAAAAGTTAATCTCGGAATCGTCTTCAGAAATTACAGAGCAGTCATTTCTAGAAAGGACAACATGATTCGCATAAGATCCTAATTCTTCTTTATTTCCGTAAAAGGAAATATTTTCAGAAGTAGCTTTAATAATCGAGTAATATCCATAGGTTGTAAGCCATATATTGTCCGAAGAGTCAATGGCGATATTGCTGACAGCTAATGCTCCCAATGGGCCATAAGGGAGGCAGAAACTGTCCTTTGTATAGATTTGCCAGTCCTGACCGGAATATCTTACGACTTCATAACCGCCTGTACCATCTTCATTTCTGGGATAAGCCGCCCATATATTGTCGTGCTTGTCAGTGGTAATGGTTCTGATGCTATTGGAGGTCAAAGGTGTATTGGCTGTACTGTATATTGTCCAGAAAGTTCTGTCATATTTTACAATACCTGCTTCCGTAGCAAGCCACACAATATCATTATCATCACACACTATGCCGTGGATTCTGGAGTCCGGTAATTGAGAGTTGTCAGAAGTATAGTGAATATATTGATTTTGATCAAAGTACAATAAGCCTTTGGGTTGATCGTCATCATATGTTAACGTATTCAACCAAACATGGTCATTCTTGTCAATAGCAATTTTGAAAAAACGATATTCAAAGCCAAGGTCCGGTCTGTATTCTGTGATTATGCCTTCCGGACTTTGGCGGCCGAAATAATTTCCTGCGGTAAACCAGATATTGTTGTGGGAATCAATGGCAACGCTGTATGCATATTCATAGTTAGGAGAATTCAAAGAGACACGCGCCCACGCACAATCTGTTTCCGGAATAGTAATGTAGCAGGTGTCATAAAACGCCAGTGGCCCGTTGGCAGCTTTTATGACAAGCTGGTATCTTCCCGGAGCAGGAGCGCCCTGAATACTTACATCAATTGCACTCACATAGGGAGGGTTGAGCGAATTGGTTCTGAAATCTACGGCTGCCGAGCTGCCAAGGTCTGAATGTGCTACGCTAAGAAACAGCTGATAGTCAAAATCAGTGTTTTCGACCTGGACTGAAACGGTATTCGTTTCACCCGTCTGCATTGATAATTCTTTCGGATTCAGCACCAGCTTTGTGGTTTGAGCCTGAACATGATACACCAGCATGCTCAGGGCAAATAGTAAAAAAGTATATTTCATAAAAAACAATTTGTCTAAATTCTGTCCCTTGCCGGTCATACGTCCAATAAGGACGAAATGCTAATTACTCCCCGGCATTGATTAATCATTACTCCACCACCCTCACCAGCAGCTTCTCACACACTTTGCTGCTAAGCACTTCCTCTTTTCGGTCCGCGTAGCTTACCCTCATGCTTTCGTCAAAGGGTTCGATCATGTTGATAGTGATCGTACAGCCCAGTACCAGATCACGGTTGTTCAGAAATTTCAGCAGCTCTTCCGATGAGTGGCTTACCGCCATAAAGGTAACTACAGCGCCTTCCTTGCAGCTGCTTAGCTTTGTATAAGTTTCCGATTCTATTTTGCCATGAATGTCAGGAATAGGCGAGCCATGCGGGTCTACCTTGGGATAGCCAAGCAGCGCATCCATTTTTTCAAAAAAGGCGGGCGATTTGATATGTTCGATCTGTTCCGCTATATCATGCACCTCTTCCCAGCCGAAGCCCATTTTTTCCACCAGGTACATTTCCGTCAGGCGGTGCTTGCGGATAATCAGAGCGGCTTCTTTCATGCCCTGCGGAGTCAGCCGGACCGGCTTGTAGCTTTCATAAGCAACCAGGCCTTTCTCAGACAGACGCTTTATCATGCTGTTGACGGTCGGCATCTTTATGTCCAGCAATTTGCTTAGCTCATTGACACTGGCTTCTCCTTTTTCACTGGTCAGAGTAAACAGCGCCTTCAGGTAGTTTTCTTCCGTCTGAGAGTTCATGGAGCGAATTTAACTAAAGATTAACTGTTTTTAGCAAAAATTATTACCTAATAAATTTGTTAGATTAATCTAATATTATAATTTTGTGTATATAAATAATGAAATTAGTCTTGATTATATAATGTTGTTGTATGTTGAAAATAAAAATGCTGCCGGTTGTACTGTTTTTTGTTTGTAGCTGGCTTGGAGCCCGGGCTCAGACAGGCAGAATTGCCGGAAAGGTGACCGATGTATACGGATATTCTCTTGAGGCTGCGACAGTGTCTGTTCCCAAGCTGAAAACCGGGACCTCAACAGACAGTGCCGGCTTGTACCGGCTGGACAATATTCCCTATGGCAGCTGGATCGTGGAAGTGAGTCATACGGGATATACCACAGGCAAAGCTACGGTAACAGTAAAAAGTGATGCTGTAATATATGATGCAGTACTGGAGCCGGAGATGATGGCGGAAGTAGTGATCACAGGCACTATGAAAGAAGTGTCTAAAATGGAAAGCCCTGTGCCGGTGGAAGTATACACCGCCAGATTCTTTAAGGCCAATCCCACGCCTTCCATATTTGACGCTTTGCAGACCATCAATGGGGTGCGGCCGCAGCTTAACTGCAATATCTGCAATACCGGCGATATTCATATCAATGGGCTCGAAGGTCCCTATACCATGGTGCTGATTGACGGAATGCCGATTGTGAGCGGGTTGTCAACCGTTTATGGTCTGAGTGGTATTCCGCAGTCGCTCATAGAGCGTGTCGAGATTGTGAAAGGACCTGCCTCTACGCTCTATGGAAGCGAAGCGGTGGGTGGTCTTATCAATATTATAACCAAAAAGCCATCCAATGCGCCGCTGGTTGCAGTCGATGTATTTGGTACTACCTGGGGGGAAGTGAATACAGATGTGGCTGCCAGATTCAGAGCAGGCAAGAAAGCGCAATCGCTGCTTGGGTTAAACTATTTCAACTATCAGAATCCGGTCGATAACAATAAGGACAATTTTACGGATGTAACTCTGCAGAACAGGATCTCTGTCTTTAATAAATGGAGCTTTGACCGCAAAGACAATCGCCTGTTTTCGCTTGCGGGCAGGTATGTGTACGAAGATCGCTGGGGTGGAGAAATGAACTGGAACCGCAAATACAGAGGTGGTGATGAAGTATATGGAGAAAGTATCTATACCAGCCGCTGGGAACTGTTCGGTACGTATCAGCTGCCGGTAAAGGAGCGGATATTGTTTCAATTTAGCGCCAACGGTCATGATCAGAACAGTGTGTACGGAGATATGCCGTATATGGCCGATCAGTATATCGGCTTCGGACAGCTGACCTGGTTTAAGAAGATAAAAAGACATGACCTGCTGACGGGCCTGACCTATCGCTATACCTATTATGATGATGATACCCCCGCTACAGCGGCTGCGGATGATCTTGCCATAAACCGGCCCACGCATACCAGCCTGCCCGGAGTATTCATTCAGGATGAGCTGAGTCTGAATGAAAACAATAAGGTATTATTAGGTATGCGCTATGACTACAATTCGATACATGGAAGTATCCTTACGCCCAGGCTTAATTACAAATGGAGCTCTTTTAACAAGAAAAATACCCTGCGTCTGAGCTTTGGAAATGGTTACCGGGTAGCTAATGTCTTTACCGAGGATCATGCGGCGCTTACCGGAGCAAGACAGGTCGTGTTTATCAATGATCTGAAACCGGAAACTTCCTGGAACGGGAACCTGAATTATGTAAAGGAGCTATACGCCGGGAATACCTTTATCGGACTCGACGCGACCGCTTTCTATACGTACTTTACCAACAAGATCATCGCGGATTACGATACCGATCCAAACCGGATTATCTACGACAATCTGGACGGACATGCGGTCTCCCGGGGTATTTCGCTCAATCTGGACGTAGTACTGCCCAATGGTCTTAAACTACTGGCGGGCGCTACGGCCATGGATGTGCATAGTATGGAAGAAGGGGAAAGAATACAGCAGCTGTTTACCGAACGGTTTACCGGAGTCTGGAACGCAGGTTACACCATCAAGCGTATCGGAGTCACTATTGACTATACCGGCAATCTGTACGGCCCTATGCGTCTGCCCCTGTTGAGCGATACCGATCCGCGCCGCGAATACTCGCCATGGTGGAGCATTCAGAATGTTCAGCTGACCAAAAGAGTTGGCAAAAGCATGGAGATCTATGGTGGCGTCAAAAACCTGCTGAACTGGACGCCTAATAAAGGCAATCCCTTTATCATAGCAAGGGCTAATGATCCTTTTGATAAGGGAGTAGTCTTTGGTGACAACGGCCAGGCGATGGCTACAGCCGGCAATCCCTACGGTCTGACCTTTGATCCTTCCTATGTCTATGGTCCCAATCAGGGTATCAGAGGTTTCCTGGGATTCAGGTACAATCTGAAATAAAAATATGATCGTATCCACTACATCCATAGTTCCCTTACTGACGGTAATATGTATTATGCTAGGTACATATTGTCCCGCGCAGATCAGCGCGCTGACAATGGCGCAGGCGGACAGCAGCATGCAGAGGGAGCCCAAACCGTTGCTGATTCTGCTGTCGACCGACTGGTGCAGGTATTGCCGGATGCAGAAAAATCAGCTGCGGAAAAACAAGGATTTTCAGAGCGCTTTATCACAGTTCTGCTTTGCGGAGCTCGATGCTGAAAGTCGGGAAACGATCCGTTTTCGCGGACGAAGCTGGGCGTACAGACCAACCGGCGAATCTGTGGGTATTCATTCGCTGGCAGAGGCGCTGACCGGTGGAGAGGAGACGGCCTATCCCGCATGGGTGCTGCTGGATAAGGCGTATCAGCCGATCTTCCACTATAACGGAGTCCTGACAGCGGAGCAGCTGAAGATTTTACTACGAGCTATTGAGACAATACATAATACTCAAGAGGAGTCTGTCGCTGATTTCTAATGAACATATACTGAAAAACAAGAAAAGTTTAATGACAATACTATATGCTTGATCTGATCATCCGATATTTTGAAACAATCAGTCCTATTGTAGCGGCGCTGTACGCTACCATGTTTACCTGGGGAGTAACGGCTGCCGGCGCTTCGTTTGTATTCTTTTTCAGAACCATGAACCGTAATCTGCTGGATGGTATGCTGGGCTTTACGGGAGGCGTGATGGTGGCAGCGAGCATCTGGAGTCTGCTGATACCTGCTATTGACATGAGTGAAGGGGAAGGTTTGGAAAAGGTGATACCCGCCATACTGGGCTTTTTGACAGGAGCTGCTTTTTTGTTTGCGCTAGACAAAGTATTACCGCATTTTCATGTGAATTTCAAACGGGTAGAAGGGGTGAAGTCACCCTGGCAAAAGACCACCCTGATGATCCTGGCCATTACCTTGCATAATATACCGGAAGGACTGGCGGTAGGCGTATTGTTTGGCGGGGTGGCTGCCGGGATTCCCGAAGCCAGTATCGGCGGAGCGGTAGCGCTTGCCATAGGTATAGGCTTACAGAATTTTCCTGAGGGTATCGCGGTTTCCATGCCATTGAGGCGTATGGGAATGAGCAGAAAAAGGAGTTTCTTTTACGGTCAGCTGTCAGCCATTGTGGAGCCTGTCGCCGGTGTGGCAGGAGCAGTGGCTGTCGCTGTGTTTACACCGGTGCTGCCTTATGCGCTGGCTTTTGCCGCCGGCGCGATGATCTTTGTGGTGGTCGAAGAAGTGATTCCGGAAGCGCAGCAGAACAAAAGCTCCGATATTGCGACCCTCGGATTTATCGGCGGATTTATCGTCATGATGACGCTGGATGTGGTGCTGGGGTAAGGCGTATAACGTAATACGTTTGACGTTGAACGTAGTACGTAAATATGTGAAAGGTAATATGTGGTCCGGTACGTCGTAGTATGTCAAACGTACTACTTAAAATTAAGAATAGTTTATAAAGTTTAAATATTATCCGTACATTCGCCTTGAATTTTGGTGACGTCGCTTCCAACCGGAAGGCGCGTTTAAAAGGGAATCAGGTGCAACTCCTGAACAGACCCGCTGCTGTAAGCTCCCGCCAGAAGTCATTGAGCAATACTTTGTTCCACTGTCCGCAGATCGGCGGATGGGAAGGGCGCCTCAATGATGGAGTAAGTCAGAATACCTGCCAGAATTCGTACGTTTTAAAGCTTTCGAGGAATAAGGCTTGAAACAAACAAGACAGGCAAGGTATAGTCACTATTATACCCGGCGCTCCTGTACGTTTATTTCAATGGTATTTTCAGAAGCTGTTTTGCAGGCCGTACTTTCTGCTAATGTATGGGCTATGCCAGGCAGTTTTCCCGATTCCTGTACGAAAGCTGTTTAATCATAGAATTAAAACAGCTTTTTATGTTTTTATACAGAGTGTTTTGCGTGATCGTGCTACTGCTGTCGCAGCTGGTAGTCGTCTTTGCGCAGGATGATTCGGACAGTATACAGTATATAAAGGAAGTCAGACTGACAGGCAATCGCTACCAGGAAGTCATTCCTTCGCAGCAGCTTTCCGGCGAAAAGCTGGAGGCGCTGAACAGCTTTTCCGTTGCCGATGCCATACGCTATTTTTCAGGTGTCCAGATCAAGGATTATGGCGGAGTGGGTGGACTGAAGACCGTGGACATACGCAGCATGGGCACCAATCATATGGGCGTTTTCTACGATGGTATCCAGTTGGGCAATGCGCAAAACGGTCAGATCGATCTGGGGAAATTCTCCCTCGATAATATTGAGAAAATCTCCTTATACAACGGACAGAAAAGTGAGATTTTTCAGCCAGCCAGGGATTTTGGCTCTGCCGGAACCATTTATCTGCAAACCCGCCGGCCTCGTTTTGAAGAAGGCAAGCGAAGCAACGTTACTTTTTATACCCGGACCGGTTCGTTTGGCCTGATCAATCAGTCGGTGCTCTGGGAGCAGAAACTCAGCAAACGTGTCAGCTCATCATTTAACGCGGAATATATTCAGGCTTCCGGAAAGTACAGATTCCGGTACCGGAGAGTACTGCCCAATGGTGAGGTGGCCTGGGATACGACGGCCGTTCGACGAAATGGTGATCTGCACTCCTGGCGCCTGGAAGGCGGGCTGAACGGATTTGTGAAATCCGGTAAATGGCACCTCAAAAGCTATTTCTATAATTCGGAGCGGGGAATCCCCGGTGCGATTGTCAACAATGTATGGACCCATTCTCAACGGCAATGGGACCGTAACTTTTTTACACAGGGCAGCTTGCAGAAGCAGGTATCAAAAAGGTACGACATACTGGTCAATGCCAAGTATGCCAGTGACCGGATGCGCTACCTGAACCCCGATACTACGCTGATGTATATCGACAACCGGTTTCTGCAGCAGGAGATTTATACCTCAGTGGCAAATAAATACTCCATTCTGCCGAACTGGGATGTAAATCTGTCGGTCGACTATCAGTGGAATATACTGGACGCGAGTCTGAGGGATTTTGTACATCCCAAACGTAATACCCTGCTTGTCGCGCTGGCAACCGCTTTTGAGTGGAGACGGTTCAAAGCGCAGGCCAGTCTTCTGGGGACATCCGTTTTTGAGCACATCACCAGAGCCCGGCAAGGGACAGGAGAGGGGGCACAAACCGGAGCACCGGACAACAAGCAGGAGTATACCCCGGCATTTTTTGTTTCCTATCAGCCATTTACTACGTCAAAAAAGTTGTCTCCCTTGAGACTGCGGGCTTTTTACAAGCATATCTTCAGGATGCCTACTTTCAATGATTTGTACTATACCGATATAGGCAATATTGCGCTTCGTCCTGAATATACGACTCAATACAATCTGGGATTTCAATACAACCGGGACTATGCCAAAGGAAGACTTCATAGCCTGAACTTCCGGGCAGATGCGTATTACAACCAGGTCAGAGACAAGATTATCGCAGTGCCCAAAGGCAACGGACAGTACCGTTGGATGATGATGAACCTCGGTTATGTAGAAATACGGGGCATTGATGTGTCAGGCCAGACACAATGGCTGCTGCCGTTTGATATACTATTGTCTGCCAGCCTGAGCTATACCCATCAGCGGGCGCAGGATTTCAGCAATCCGGCCGACAATGATCCGCAGGCGGGCAGCTATGGCGGTCAGATCGCATACATACCCCGGCACAATGGTTCGGTCATACTCAACCTGAACCGCAAATCCTGGGATCTGAACTACAGCTTTATTTATGTGGGTGAGCGCTATCACAACTCTTCCAATATCCGTGAAAATTATGAGCAGCCCTGGTACACGCATGATCTGACAGTGGGAAAGACCTTCAGCTACCGGAAAATCAACAGCAAACTTTCCGCGGAAGTAAATAATATTCTTAATCAGTACTATGATGTGGTGCTGAACTATCCTATGCCGGGGAGGAATTATAAGCTGATTTTGAAAGTAAACATTTGAGCATCCTGAGAAGGGTTTTTATTAAAAAGGTATAATGTGAATATGTATTATAAAGGATTGAATCGGGAATATATTCGGAAAGTCTTCGCCTGGGGCTGGCTGGCTCTATTGTTGGGAAGTCTTATGCTGGGTTCTTGTCGTAAGCCGCAAGAAGTGCATCCCGCAGAAGTCATTCCGCTTGCGCCGCCGGACACTACTACAGCGCCGGGTGATTCGGTTTCCGGCCCCAGACTCATTGGTTTCTATCTGCTCAATGAGGGCAATATGGGCAGTAATAAATCGACGCTCGATTATTTCGATTTTACCACAGGCAATTATCACCGGAACATCTATGCCGATGCCAATCCGTCTGTGCCAAAGGAAATGGGCGATGTCGGCAACGATATCAAGGTATATGGCAGCAAGCTGTATGCCGTCATCAACTGCTCCAATAAAATAGAGGTGATGGACAAGTATACTGCCAGACGCCTGGGGCAGATCAATATTCCCAATTGCCGCTACATTCAGTTTCACGGGGGATACGCCTATGTAACCTCATACGCCGGCCCTGTAGAGATCAATCCTGATTATGAGCAGATCGGCTATGTAGCCAAAGTAGATACGACTTCTTTTCAGGTAGTTGACCGCTGTCTGGTAGGCTTTCAGCCGGACGAGCTCGAAATCGTCGGCAATAAAATCTATGTGGCCAACTCGGGCGGCTATATGGTCCCGAATTATGAGAGCACGGTCTCTGTGATCGATATTCATTCCTTTACAGAGATCAAGCGTATAGAAGTCGCGGTCAATCTGCACCGTCTGCGGGCGGACCGATATGGCAATCTGTGGGTAAGCTCGAGAGGAGATTATTATGAGTCTCCTTCACGACTCTACTGGATCGATACTCATACCGATACCTTTGGAGGTGAGCTGGATGTAGCCGTTTCCAATATGTACCTTGATGGTGATTCGCTCTATATATACAGCGCTGAGTGGAGCTATGTCACGATGAACAATGTGGTGACCTTCGGGATTGTCGATGTCGTCGCAAAGCGTCTGGTTACACGCAACTTTCTGTCCGGCGGGGCTGAGAAAGAGCTATCGATGCCCTATGGCCTTATGGTGCATCCGGTCACCAAAGATATCTATGTAACCGATGCGGCCAATTATGTCTATCCGGGGGCGCTTTTCTGTTTTGACCGCTACGGCTACAAGAAGTGGCAGGTGCGTACCGGCGATATTCCCGCGCATTTCGCGCTGGTGTACGAATGACAGGAATCTCATAGAAGACGATCAAATACTGTAAAAAAAAATACGTGATCCGGGGACGATCAAAAGAATAATTCCTGATAAATAAAGTAATACAAGTAACGATTGAGAATAATGAAGAAAATTGACTTATTGAAAAACCTGTTCCTGCTGACAGCCCTCTTGTGGTCTTACGCGAATGTAACGGCTCGGAGCAGCAAGGCTACCACATCTTCCGGGCTATCTTTCCCTGCCATAACGATCGGTGGTATGGAGCATACCGAAGAAGGCTTCTGGGACAGAGCTGTGGTAACGCTTTCGTCTGCCGGAGCTGCATCTATCTATTATACCCTGGATGGTACAGAGCCGACGGAATCAGCCGAATTGCTGTACAATGCACCTTTTGAGATCAGTACCACCGCTACCCTAAAAGCCATCGCGGTGGCAAATGATAACCAGAGCGAACTGCTGGATACACTAATCCGGATTACCGCCACCGCTTTCCGTTTTGTGGTTCCACAAGGAGCCCATGTATTTGTAGGTGAAAAATCGTCCAACGTGACAGTAGGGGGCAATTATCTGAAAAAACACTATATCCCTTTTGAAGAGAAATACCCGGTATATATAGATGATTCGGGAGAAAATACCGTTTACGCTTACAACGTAAGTAGAAAGCACAACTACAGGGTAAGCAAAGAGGGCGCGCTGACACATGTCGGTGTATTCACTCCCAGTGAGTCCGATACAGAATTGACCTTTACCGATGAGCAACTGTTTTCCCGTAGTCCTAAGGAAGTTGATTATGATGTAAATAATCTCAACGGAAGAAACGTGGCGGATATTTTCCTGAATATTAACGCACAGGGTTATCTGAGTCTGCCATTTGACACCGCGTTTCAGATTGTCAATCTGCGCAACTGGCAGGCTATTGATTCTGATGTCAATAATTATTTTATCGAGCCTGATTTTCATTATACAGTACTCAACGAACAGGGTGAGCCGGACAATAGTGTTGTTACAGTAAGTCCGACAGGAATGCTGACACCGGTCGGAGCAGGCAAAGCGATCGTGCTGATTACCTACGATGCTATGCTGTGCGCTCATACTACCAATGTTGGTAACAACGGAGCAGCGTTTTTCGGTGCGATATGGCCTGAAAACACAGGTGTATTTGTCGTATCCATTGACGCGCCCGCTTCGGATATTACCACCAATATGACGATTGGCGAATACTGGAATTCCGATGGCTCCGACAAGCTAGAAAGCGTTTTTATCGACGCGGAGCATGACGTGCTTTATTATGAAGCCTCTACGGGCGGTTTTGATTATACCTTCAAGCCGGAAGGTGTGAGCTCTGTAACACTTGCGAAGCCGGTGATCGGAGAAAATATGTTTTCGTACAATGGCTTTTCTACGGATGGTGTTACTACGAACAGAGACGGAAGTTATACCGTGCGTCTGGTACATGGCCGCTCGATCGTTCGTCTTACATCAGCAAGCGGAGCAGTAGAGTATCAGGTACTAACCGCGAAGCCGGTTACCTATACCATCAGCAATGTGACCAGTCCGGGCGAACTCTTGCAGCCGGGCGATGAGGTAGGAGTTACGTTTAATACCCTGTACCATCCGAGCAATAAGCTTTCGGGTATCTATAATATGTCAGCAGGTATACAGTACACTGGTTTTGATACCGAGTTTCCGCTGATTCTTGGTCCCGGTCAGTATACATTTGCCAGCAGAGCGCAGGATTATAAGATTACCATTCCGGCTGATTATACCGGAGAGGAATTTGTGCTTACCAACGGAGTGATCAAAGTACGAGGCTTCGGAAGCTTTTATGGGGAGCACCGGAACATCACGTTGCAAAACGGAGTGGCGCCAAATCTGAACGCCGGCGTACGTACAGCGTATTTTGGTTCCCTGCCTGATATATACATCCGTATGACGGATAAGCCAGGTATGCCGGGCAATCTGCAGGCCGATCCGGACTATAGCGATATCGTTCTCTCCTGGACTGCTTCGGTAGACAATATAGGTATCGAGGGCTATACCATTTATGTAGATGGTCAGTTTTACGGTACTACGAGTCAAACAACGTATACTGTAAGTGGCCTGACCGCTGGCCGGGAGTATCTTCTGGAAGTAGAAGCTTTTGACGCGTCCGGCAACAAATCGGACAGAGCGTCAGTGAGGGAATCTGTTCTGGTTACTGGTCTGGATTCTTATGCCGCACATGAATTCAGGGTATATCCTAACCCCTTCACCGATTACATTGTAGCCACGCCGCCCGCTGCCGGAGAAGCGGTCATCTACGACCTGTCCGGCAAAGCGGTACTGAACGTTCATCTACAGGCTGGTTCCAACCATGTAAACACACAAGTGCTGGAAAGAGGAAGCTACCTGATGAAATTCGGAGAGCATGTGATCAAGATGGTGAAGTAGATCACTCGAAGCCTATCCGGTTCTTACTGCCTGTGAGGGAGCAAGAACCGGATCTTTTATAGATGGGGAAAAGATTCAGGTTTCAGAAGGTATGAAAATGATAAAGTATGGTACTTGCATATCAAATCAAATTTAACCCTAACTCCCTCAAAAACTCATTATGTTTATTCGTATTTGTTTTTATTCGTTCGTTGATTGACGCCAGATTTTTGTTTACCTCATTCAGGTCAATTTGCACCTCGTCGGCTGAGGTGCTTACGTAGCGGGAAATATTCAGATTGTAACCGTTTTTTTCAATTTCATCCATTGATACCCTGCGGGAATAACGATCCCTTTCCTGACGGAACTGATAGGTTTCTACAATGTCTTGAATATGTTTTTCATTCAGGGTGTTTTGCCGTTTGACTTTTTCGTAATGCTCACTGGCGTTGATGAATAAAACATCGTCTTGCTTTTTGCATTTTTTCAGCACCAAAATACAAACGGGTATACCTGTGGAGTAGAACAAATTGGACGGAAGGCCGATAACGGTGTCGATGTAATGCTCTTTTAGCAATTTGGTACGGATACGTTCTTCCGCGCCGCCACGGAATAAAACTCCGTGCGGTAAGATAATGGCCATTGTGCCTTCTTTGCCTAAAAAGTGAATACCATGCAGCAAGAATGCAAAGTCGGCGGCTGATTTCGGGGCTAAACCATAATTTTTGAAACGAAAATCTTCCGCCAGGGTATCGTTGGGTTCCCAACGTAAGCTAAACGGCGGATTGGCTACAATGGCGTCAAATTCTATCTTTTTGCTCGGGTTCATTTCATTGAGCAAAGGCCATTGGTTTTCCAATGTATCTCCGTGAAAAATCTCAAACTCGGTATCTTTCATTCCATGCAGGAGCATGTTCATACGGGCAAGGTTGTAGGTGGTGATATTCTTTTCCTGACCGTATATTTTATTGATCGTACCGCCACTGTCTTTGATCCGCTTTCTCACGTTGAGCAACAGGGAACCGGAACCACAGGCGAAGTCCAGCACCTTGTCCAGTTTGCCTTTTTTGCCCGCGGCGGGGTCTTGACTATCTAAGGTGACTATTTCAGAAAGTATGGTAGAGATTGGCTGAGGAGTATAAAACTCCCCCGCTTTTTTGCCGGAACCTGCCGCGAACTGGCCGATCAGATATTCATACGCGTCGCCCAGGGTATCCAAATCGGTCGAGAACTCTTTGATCCCTTCCGCGATTTTCTGAATAACGGCGCAGAGCTTTTTGTTTCTGTCGGTATTGGTTTTGCCTAATTTCTCAGAATTCAGATTGATTTCGGAAAATAAACCCTGGAACGCGCTGTCAAACGATTCGTTTTCTATATAACGGAAACCGGCTTCCAGTGTATTTAGCAAAGTATCGTCTTGTGTACGGGCGAGCTCCGAAATATTGCTCCATAGGTGTCGCGGCTGAATGACGTAATGCACTTTTCTGCGCATTTGTTTTTCAAACTCCGGTACATCCGCTTCATTGGCCGCGTACCAGACAGATAAAGGTGTCCGGCCGTCATCTTCCACTAATCCGGGATAATCCGCGCCTAATTCTTTTTTTGCCGCTTCTTCGTAGTTGCCGGACAAGTGTAAGCCCCCCTTTTATCAGACAGGTACAATTTTACTAATTTCTGAGTTTATTACTACTACTATAGCTGTGAATTGTGGTAAACTCGTCAGAGTTTTCCACTGTTCACAGCATAAGCTTTCGGGCT
>Ga0207415_1000940_pt1 | contig 17144 bp, 10 predicted proteins | sample Passage237A_FD_187369 | JGI IMG/M metagenome (GOLD analysis project Ga0207415, IMG submission 187369) | Cellulose adapted compost microbial communities from Newby Island Compost Facility, Milpitas, CA, USA - Passage2 37A (SPAdes) (version 3) ...
CCTCGCTGCCGGTTTTCATCCTGGGCCTGACGCTGCTGGCGCTTGCCGCCATCGCCGCATGGTCGGTGCTGCGCAACCTCTGGCAGGCGCCGCAGCGCCTGCAGCGGCGGCGGCGCGAACGCCGCATCGCGCGCGGCCGCAACGCGGTCACACAGGGATTGCTGGCGATCGGCCAGGGCGATCACATCGCGGCCCGCAAGCAGGCGGCCACGGCCAAGCGGCTGGCGCCGCACGATCCGCTGACCTTGCTGCTGCATGCGCAGTCCGCACAGATGGATGGCGACCGCGACGGCGCCCAGCGCGCCTTCCGCGCGATGACCGAACGCAAGGACACGCGCCTGCTCGGGCTTCGCGGATTGTTCATCGAGGCGCAGCGCGCCGACGATCCGCACGCCGCCATCGAAATCGCGCAGGAAGCGCTCAAACTGTCGCCCGGCTCGATCTGGGCCTCGCAGGCGGTCCTCGGCTTCCGCTGCGCGCAAGGCGACTGGACCGGCGCGCTCGCGATCCTCGACAACAATCTAGCCGCCGGCCTGCTCGACAAGACGCTGTACCAGCGCCAGCGCGCCGTCCTGCTGACGGCGCGGGCGCTCGACCTCGAAACCGCCGATCGCGATCGCGCCCGCGAAAGCATCATGGAAGCGGTGCGGCTGGCCCCGACGCTGGTGCCGGCCGCCGTGCTTGCCAGCAAATTCCTCAGCGAATCGCAGCAGATCCGCAAGGCGATGCGGATGATCGAAACCGCCTGGGCGGCGCAGCCGCATCCCGATCTCGCCGACGCCTATGCGCATGTCCGGCTGGGAGACTCGGCGCGGCAGCGGCTCTCCCGCGTCGAGACGCTGGCCGCCAAAACGCCCGGCGCTATCGAGGGCGCGCTGGCAATCGCCCGCGCCGCGATCGATGCCAGCGAATTCGCGCGCGCGCGCAAGGCGCTGGCGCCGTTCCTGGCCGCGCCGACGCAGCGCGTGGCGATGCTGATGGCGGAGATCGAGCGCACCGAGCATGGCGACGGCGGACGCGCCCGGGAATGGACCCTGCGCGCCGTGCGGGCCTTGCCCGATCCGGTCTGGACCGCCGACGGCTATGTCTCGGATCAATGGCGGCCGGTGTCGCCGCTCACCGGCCGCCTCGACGCCTTCCAGTGGCAGATGCCGCTTGCGGCGCTGCCCTCCGATGCCGCCCCGGTGGTCGATGCCGCCACGCCGGAGCCGGCTCCCGCCGAACCGCCGGCGGCGTTGCCGGCCGCGGCCGGACCGGAGCCATCGGCTGAAGGCCTGCCGGCTGCCCAGCGCCCCCCGGCGGCGCCGGCGCCCGAGGCGCAGACAGCCGCAGCGGCCGGCCCCGGCCCCTTGTTCCGCTCCCGCCAGATCGCCGAAAAGCCCAGCACCGCCAATATTCCGCCGGTCATCCCGCTGATCCGCGCGCCGGACGATCCGGGGGTCGAGGAGGACCTTGCTTACGACGAATACGGGGAACCCGGCGCCCCGCCGGCGGCGCAGGCCGGCGGCTGGCGCGGATTCCTGTCCCGTCTGGGGCGGTAGGGTCGATCCCGGATTTCGCTCCGATCGCGGGTCGAGCACACCGAAGTGGCCCCGCATTGCAAATGTCGGGATCAGGTTCTTGCCAAGCGGCATGCTGCCCGATATCAGGTGCTCCTGCGTGGCCGCGCCTGTCCGCCACGCCAAGTCCGCCGCAATAGCTCAGTCGGTAGAGCACATCATTCGTAATGATGGGGTCGGGGGTTCGAATCCCTCTTGCGGCACCACTCCCACTGTGTCCGCTCCGAACACATCGGTTTGTTTGATGCCGACGGTCGGGCTGGCGAAGACCTGACTGAGAACCACGGCTCCCTCCGTAGGTCGGCCAGTCGCTCCCCGATCATTGCACCGCCTGCATGGCTCGCGGACACACCTGGATACGGCAACCCGCATCACCCTTTGTGGCTACAGGATGTCATTTATTTGACGGATGCGGCCCACCGCCGAAAAGGTACTTTCCCTGCGCCGTTGGAGGAAAAACGGGCAACCGGGAGCGGTAGCGCATGTGCACCTGCAGCCGTAACGCTGAATCCGATCGAACCGATGAGTCTGCCAACCTCTTCGCCTGGCAGTCGCCACCGAAAACACCGCTCGACCAGGGCGGCCCGATCGACCGTCCCTTTACGCCGATGGGGGATCGCTTCGCCGAGGAGTCCGTCATTGCTCATCTCGACAAGGTGGTCGCGCGATATCCGGACAAGCTGGCGATCAGCGATGGCGATGTCGATCTGACCTACGCCGAATTGCGGACCGCGGTGGCCGCCCTCGCGCAATGCATCGCTGCCGTGGTCCCGAAGGAGGCCGCCGTCGGACTGCTGCTGGGCAATTCCGCATGGAATCCCGTTGCCATGCTGGCGAGCTTCGCGTGCGGACGTCCGTGCATCCAGCTCAATCCGCGCGATCCGGTGCTGCGCACCGCGGGCATCATCGAGGAAGCACGCATGCCGGCGGTCGTGGCGATCAATCCGACCGCCTCCACCATTCACGCCGAATTCGCCGATCTCGTCTGGATCGATCCAAGGCGCGCGCGTGAGACGCCGCAACCGGTGGCCTCGCCGACGGTTGGCGAGGCCGGGTCGGTCGATGCGCCGGCCGTCATCCTCTACACGTCGGGCAGCACCGGGCGGCCCAAGGGGATCGTCAACAGCCAGCGCAGCCTGCTGCAGCGCGTCCAGCAATATGTCGATGCCTGTCATATCAATGCCGACGACGTTCTCATGCCGCTTAGCGGGGCGACGACGATCGCCGGCTGCCGCGAGATCATGACCGCGTTGCTCACGGGAGCGACATTGCGGCTCATCGATGTCGAAGACGCCGGCCTGCGCCGGGTTCGGCGGCAGCTGGAGGATCTCCGCGTCACCGTCATCTACATCGTGCCCGCTTTGCTTCGCGCGCTCGCGACCCTGGGAGATGCCACCGAGGTCACGTCGCTGCGCATGATCCGCATCGGTGGCGAGAAGGTGCTGTGGACCGATGTCGACCTGATCCGCAGCGCGCTGTCGCGCAACTGCCTGATCCAGGTCGGGTACTCGTCCACCGAAACCACGGGCACGCAGTGGTTCGTGCCGGCCGACGGCGATCGGGAGCACCTCTCGCCCCCCATCGGCTGCGTCCTTCCGGGGATCGATTACGCAATCGTCGACGACGACGGACAGCCGCTGCCTCCGGGAGAAGCCGGCGAGCTGCTGGTGCGGAGCATGTTCGTGGCGCTCGGCTCGTGGGAAGGCGGACGGATCGTCCGCAACGAGGCCGATCCGTCCGACCCGCGCAAGCGCATCTTCGCGACCGGCGATCTTCTGAAAATCGATGCCGATGGCGTGTTGCGCATCGTCGGACGCAAAGGACGGCAACTCAAGATCAACGGCAAGCGCATCGAGCCGGCCGAGCTCGAAGTCGCGCTGCGCGGGGCGCCGGGGGTCACCGACGCCGTGGCGATTGCATCGGACGCGAACGAGTTGGTCGCCTTCGCGGTCGCGGGCGCTGACGCGGACGAGACATTCATCCCGGCGCTGCGCGAGACTGTGCGGCAGTCGCTGCCGAGCGTGCTGCATCCCACACGCTTGCACAGGCTCGATCGCATTCCGCTGCTGCCGGGCGGCAAAGTCGATTACACCCTGCTCCGCGATCTGGATCGGGCGATGCGCGCCGTCGTGCCCGGCTCCGGTCCGGTGGCGTTGGCGAATGCGAGCGAACCCGGGAAAATCGTCGAGCAGACCTGGCAGAGCATTCTCGGCAAGTCTTCCGAATCCGGCCGCTGGGACGAAGCCGGAGGCGACTCGCTCAAGCTCCTGCGCTGCGTGATGGACTTGGAGGATTCGATCGGACGCGAGCTCAGCATGGAAGCCTTCACCGTGGACATGACGGCGGCTGAGATGATCGCGGCCATCGCCACCGCGCCGGAGCGCGTCACCTCGGAGGCCGTCCGATCGCGCGCTCTGCCGCCGGTGTTTCTCCTGCCCGGCTCGATCGGCCACGGTCCCAGCCTTGCACGGTTCGGGGCCGACATCAGCGACGTCGCCCGTGTGATAACGCTCCGCTATCCCGAACTCGTCGGCACGGGCAACTGTGACGATGCCTTCACGGCGGTCACGGAAGCCGCGCTGCGGCAGATCGCTCTGGCCCAGCCTGAAGGAGATATCCGGCTGCTCGGCTATTCGCTCGGCGGCGGCGTTGCCTTCGAGGTTGCGTCACGGCTGATCGCCATGGGTCGAACGGTTCGGTTTATCGGACTGCTCGATGTCAGCATCGAAGGCGTGAAAGAGCATGTCGGCGACATATTTTCACGCACGGTCCAGCGCATCGGCGGCCGCCGCGTCACGCTCCACCGTATGGGCTGTCGCGCCGTGGCGAAATGCGCCGTCTCGTTCGGTTGGCAGAATTGGTTCGGGGCTTTCATCTCCCGCGACTGGCACGGCCGTCTCGCGGCCACGCAGTTTCTGCTCAGGCTGGAGATGGAGGAGGTGTTGCGCATGCACGCCTTCCATCGCTGGATCGGCATGCCGAAACGCAAGCTGCCGATCGCGGGCACGCTGTTTCGGTCCACGCAGCGCATGACGTCGCACGACCTCGGCTGGAGCCCCCTGTTCGATTATCTTGAGATCATTCCGATCTTCGGCGGCCATCTTGACCTGTTCCTCGAGCCGCATCTTTCGAAGAACCGCCCGGTCATCGCACAGGCCTTGGCTCGTTCGATCCACGGGTTTCAGGAGAGCGAGATACAGGCGGCGGAATGAGCGCTTTCGAGCGGGCCCTTTCGAGAGAGCAAGCGTTCCTGCCGGGACGCCGCGCGCGCCGCCAGCTCAACGAGGATAGCAAAGCACGCTGCCGCACGGCCGGGCCGCGGGTGTCATCGCGGCCTCCTTCATGGCCGTCGGCGACAGGATATGCACGACGGGGATATCTCGTAACAACAGGTAGTCCGCGACGATGCGGCGATGGCATCGCCACCACACCGCTTCGGCGCACATCATCGCGGTCCGCGCGTGCCGACCGAGGTCGATCAGGGCAGTCAGGCCGGCGCGGAAATCCTCGCCCATGGCGTAGTCGGCATAGTTGTGGAAGCTCTGGTTATCCCAGAACGCGTTGGTGTCCGGTTCGATCGTCCTGCTCTTCGGCCGATGCCCGCCGAGAGCCCCAAGATGCGAATAGCCGATCTGATGTCGGCCCAAAGCCTGCGAGAGAGCGTCCCCGTCGAACTGGGGACATCTGCGCGAGGAAGGCGCGCTTCGAATATCCGCCACCATTCGCACATCGGCGATCCGCAACAGCGCGACGAAATCATCAAGCGTCCGGGTGGAGTGACCGATCGTGAATATCGAATTCATGATGCTTATCAGCGCACCTGGGCTTTCCTCATCAATTCTCGGTCTGCGCCATCCGCAATAGACGGCACAATGACGGCAAGGACCGTCGCGAGAAGCGCGATCATTCGTCGCGACTGCGATCGCGCCGTTCTCACCAACTGCACAGCTTGACGTGCTGATGATGCTCGTCGTCCCACCGACCTTGCGAACCAGCCTCAATTGACATTAGGAACGATCGCGGCGATCCGGCCCGAATTGTGGTCGACGATGACCAGCTTGTCCTGAACCAGTGTGTACTGATCGCCGGCATAGCCGTTCATCACTTCGGTGATTTTCGGCGGGATGTCCTTGAGCGGCGTCTGCTTCGGAACGGAGACACCGATCATCATTTCGAAATTGGCTTGATCGAGCTTCGGCGCATCCGCCGATTTCAGGGCATCGCGAATCTCGGCGCGCTGCTGGTCGTTCAGGTTCAAAGGCTGCGATGACTCCTTGATAGCCCGCGCGCGGCCTCCCGACGCATCCTCCAGACCTGCGGGATCGGACTTGCCGACCGTGCTTTGTGCGGCGTCCTGCGCCGGTCTGCCGCGCCCGACCGTCGTGTCCGCCGTGGCGGGATTGGCGCCACCTTCCGGCTTGCCGAGGAAATTGCTGGTGACGAAAGGCCAGGAGATCACCGCAAGAAACAGCAGCAGTCCAATGCTCGCCGCACCGAGAAAGAGGCGGCGATAGGGTCCACGTTCCATTCTCGGAGGCTCTTGTTCGGACATGGCGGTTCCCTCGTTGATGCTCTGCGCGAGACCAACGCATCGTAGATTGGCACGTTCCAACGAAAACGGCCGCCGCAGAGGCGGGCCGATCGCGCGCGCATGCGCGGCGATGCGTTCGCTTTCAGCCGGACGATCTCATCGCCGCCGCAGAATCAAATAGCCCAGCAATGTCCCGGCAAGCGCCAGGCCGAGTGTCGCCGATCGATGCCTCGCATCGACGAGGCTGAGTGCCGCACTCTTCACATTCTCCTTGGTGACGGGATTGGAGTGCGCGGCAACGCGAACGCGACTCGCCAGCGGAACGACCGGCTTTGACGGCGCGCGTATCTTGGCCAGGCCAACCGCCAGCAAGATCAGGGCGACGACGAGCGTCGCGCCGCCCACCACGCCAAACGCCTCGAACAGGCCATAGCGCATCTCGATGAAGCGGAATAACGCCGCGGCGCCGATGAGGATCGCGACAATGGCAAAGATTGCCGCTCCCAGCAGCAGGCACGCACCCACGACATAGGATACGATGGCGCTTTTGCCGCGGGAGGCTTGGTCGCGGACGTAAGCGAATCCGGCGCGTTGGATATTGGACGCTTTCACCGCGAGCGCGGTGCGCAGGACTTCGATCGGATCGGCATTCATCGGGCGGCCTCGAGGAACGGGTGAATGCAACGAGCGGCCCGGATGTTCGTTCCTTGGCGCCTCGCGGCCGAACCGTGGCCGCGCACTGGAACTGCGATCCCCGGCGCGTTGGATGCCGCCATTCAGAAGAGCCCGCCCTCACCTCCTGCCGACGACCGATCGACGCAAACGACACGAATCTCTCGCCGCATGAAAATTTGCGCGGCAGCGACACGTACATACCCGTGATTAACTATTTCACCCGATTGTTGCGCAGGATGCCTTGCCTCGTGCAGCGGAGTAAACATGCGTAAATTTCCGGTTCTCGTCGTCGCCACGGCCGTGACCGCCCTGGCCACGGTCAGCGTCGTCGCCATGACGGCCAAGCACTTTCTCGGCTCGACCGCCACGGAGACGTCGGCCGCCGCTCCGGAACTGACCACCGGTTCCGTCGAAGCCCGCTGGCCCAAGCCCGGCGTTGAACGCCAGCAGGTCGCCGCGGCGACATCCGAACCGGCACCGCAGGTCGCCGCGCCGCAAGTGGCTCCGCCGCCGGCCCCGGAAAAGCGGCTCGCCTCCGCCAAGATGCCCTGCAGCAATCCGAACGCCCTCGGCGTCTCCCGCACGGTGCAGATCGACACCACCGGCGGGCCCGGCTTCGGCATGTCGCAATATCGGGACTATGATTTTCTGCAGCCCGGCGAAGTGGTGTTGACTTTCGACGATGGCCCCTGGCCGGTCACCACGCCGATGGTGCTCGCCGCGCTGAAAGCCGAATGCGTGCAGGCGACGTTCTTTGCCATCGGCAAGCATGCCACCTGGCATCCGGAGGTGCTCAAGCAGGTGATCGCGGCCGGCCATACCGTCGGTTCGCATACCTGGTCGCATCAAAATCTCGCCCACAAATCGCCGCAAGAATCCCAGGACGAAATCGAGAAGGGCATGAGCGCCGTGACGATGATGGCGGGCACGCCGATCGCGCCGTTCTTCCGCTATCCGCAGTTGCGGCAGACCGCCGATCTCAAGGCCTACCTTGCCAAGCGGAATGTCGCGGCATTCTCGATCGACATCGACTCCGAGGACTTCAAGATCAAGAAGCCGGACGTGCTGGTGTCGTCAACGATGGCGAAGCTGAAAAAGAAGGGCAAAGGCATCATCCTGATGCATGACCTTCATAAGTGGAGCGCGACCGCAGTGCCCGAGCTTTTGGCGCAATTGAAGGCGAACGGCTACAAGATCGTTCACGTCCGGCCGAAGGACATGCTGGCCACGCTTCCCGAATATGATGCCCAGATCGCGGCCGCCACGCAGCCGGTGCGCTCGAGCAACGCGCGCGCCATCTCCGCGGTGGTGCAAACCGTCGAGTAACGGACAGCGGCGCCGCCGCCATCCACCACACCGCCCCCCGACGCATCCGGACCTGGGGCCACGGCAACGATCGGCCCCGGCGGCTGCGGTCGAGAGGGACGGAAGGCCCGATCACCACCGGCCGCCAGCCAAAAAGGAAGCCGCGCCCGTTGCCCGGCGCGGCCCGATCCGCTAAACAACGGCTCACGCACCCGTAGCTCAGCTGGATAGAGCGTTGCCCTCCGAAGGCAAAGGTCACACGTTCGAATCGTGTCGGGTGCGCCAATGATTTCAATGACTTAGGTAGGGCGGCATATGGGCCGAAATGCTCCGGGTAGCACCGGGGTAGCACACTCTATGGGTCGAATGCTGCCGACGTTTTCCACAGCTTCGGTCAGCCGCGACGCCTTTGGCTCCACCCTATAGAGAGTTAGAGATGGAGCGCTGAGGGTAGTTCGCTTTCCTCGGAGCCGCCTTCGCGCCTCCACATAGCGCTGTAGAAGGCGGGGCCGAGGAAAGGGAGCGGGTGATTTCCTTGGTGGGCATGAGCAAGTTCATCCAATCTGCCGCAAAAGAGCCTCGGCCTGTTCCAGAACCAATTTCACGGCGTCGTCAGCTAGGTCGGGCGGGTAGCCGTATTTTTTCAGGATGCGCTTTACGAGTACGCGCATTCTCGCGCGGGCACTCTCTCGCTTGTGCCAGTCCACCGTTGCGTTCTGCCGAAGTTGCTCCAGGAGCTCATGGGCTATGACGCGTAGCGTCTCATTGCCCAAAACCTCAATAGCGCTCTCATTCTGTGCCAGCGCATCGTAGAAGGCGACTTCCTCATTCGATAGATCGACCGTAAAGAGTCCTTCAGGTTGCCGCTGGACCGCGTTTTCTGAACTGCTACGCTCGGTGCAGTTCGCGCTCGCCGGCCGGGGGAGTTGCCGCTGGACCGCGTTTTCTGAACTGCTACGCTCTCGCCAGCGTCGAACTCGATATCGGATGGGTTGCCGCTGGACCGCGTTTTCTGAACTGCTACGCTACCGCAGCAAGCGACTGCTGCGCCTGGTCGGTTGCCGCTGGACCGCGTTTTCTGAACTGCTACGCTATCACCACGCAGTCGGACGAGCCGCCGGCCGTTGCCGCTGGACCGCGTTTTCTGAACTGCTACGCTCCGCGTTCGGTTGCCTTCAGCGGCGTGGTCGTTGCCGCTGGACCGCGTTTTCTGAACTGCTACGCTGCCACATAGCCTTTTGTCCAGAGCCGCAGCGTTGCCGCTGGACCGCGTTTTCTGAACTGCTACGCTGTACAGCGACATGACAAGCAAAGCGAAGCTGTTGCCGCTGGACCGCGTTTTCTGAACTGCTACGCTTGACGACCCGCGCCACCTCTGGCCGATATGGTTGCCGCTGGACCGCGTTTTCTGAACTGCTACGCTGTCGTCCTACGGCGCTCGTTATCTTCTCAAGTTGCCGCTGGACCGCGTTTTCTGAACTGCTACGCTGCCGCGCCGCGCTTGAGCAGGAGAAATAGGTTGCCGCTGGACCGCGTTTTCTGAACTGCTACGCTTACGGAAGGCAGCGCAATTGCTGACTGATGGTTGCCGCTGGACCGCGTTTTCTGAACTGCTACGCTCACCCTCCGCGCCCGTGTCCGGGAAGTCGTGTTGCCGCTGGACCGCGTTTTCTGAACTGCTACGCTGTGCCTGCGGGTGGTGTGCTGCTGGCGTTCGTTGCCGCTGGACCGCGTTTTCTGAACTGCTACGCTGCGGGAGGAGAACACCAAAATCTACGAGCCGTTGCCGCTGGACCGCGTTTTCTGAACTGCTACGCTCGGATGCGCCGTTGCAAGACTGCATCGAAGGTTGCCGCTGGACCGCGTTTTCTGAACTGCTACGCTAGCACTGCCGAACGGCGCACAGCGCTGGCAGTTGCCGCTGGACCGCGTTTTCTGAACTGCTACGCTCGGACGTCATCGGCATTGATGACTGCCTTTGTTGCCGCTGGACCGCGTTTTCTGAACTGCTACGCTAGCACGGGCCGATCGATGCTGTTGAGGTGAGTTGCCGCTGGACCGCGTTTTCTGAACTGCTACGCTTGCGGCCATGGCTATCACCCGAATCCACAAGTTGCCGCTGGACCGCGTTTTCTGAACTGCTACGCTTTGCGGAAAAATTCGCCCAACGACTTGCTTGTTGCCGCTGGACCGCGTTTTCTGAACTGCTACGCTCGGCGGCAACATCGACGCCAGCATTGCGGCGTTGCCGCTGGACCGCGTTTTCTGAACTGCTACGCTGGCGCGACCGGCCTCCAGTTCTCAGTCGCAGTTGCCGCTGGACCGCGTTTTCTGAACTGCTACGCTCGCGGGTTCTTGGCCTGCGACTTGCGGAACGTTGCCGCTGGACCGCGTTTTCTGAACTGCTACGCTGCGGCCGCGCTCGCACTCGACCCGCCGGCCGTTGCCGCTGGACCGCGTTTTCTGAACTGCTACGCTCGGCCAACTGGGTCACCGGCTGCGAGAGCTGTTGCCGCTGGACCGCGTTTTCTGAACTGCTACGCTGCGACGCCGGATGCCCAACCGACAACCGGAGTTGCCGCTGGACCGCGTTTTCTGAACTGCTACGCTGCCCTGGGTCCGGCAGGTACAGGCACCACCGTTGCCGCTGGACCGCGTTTTCTGAACTGCTACGCTCTCACGCTTAACAAGCGGCTGCGTCATACCGTTGCCGCTGGACCGCGTTTTCTGAACTGCTACGCTCGATCGAGAATATCTGACCGGGGAGAAGGAGTTGCCGCTGGACCGCGTTTTCTGAACTGCTACGCTGTAGTCGTAGATGTAGGCGATCTCGCTCTTGTTGCCGCTGGACCGCGTTTTCTGAACTGCTACGCTAACCGCCCGCTCCACACGCTGCTCCGCAACGTTGCCGCTGGACCGCGTTTTCTGAACTGCTACGCTCCCGCGCATTTAGTTTCCCCGCAAGGGAGTGTTGCCGCTGGACCGCGTTTTCTGAACTGCTACGCTGATCAGTTGCGCCTTGTTGACGTTTTTACCGTTGCCGCTGGACCGCGTTTTCTGAACTGCTACGCTTGGCATCGATCAGTAGTGCTCTGGCGACTTGTTGCCGCTGGACCGCGTTTTCTGAACTGCTACGCTAAGCTGTCCCTGTTCGAGAACCTGCAGCGCGTTGCCGCTGGACCGCGTTTTCTGAACTGCTACGCTTCTGGAACGGGCTTTGGCAGAGGCAAGGGAGTTGCCGCTGGACCGCGTTTTCTGAACTGCTACGCTACCTACGGCCCGCGCACGTCGATTGCCACAGTTGCCGCTGGACCGCGTTTTCTGAACTGCTACGCTATGTGAGGACAACTGGCCGTTAAGTGACTGGTTGCCGCTGGACCGCGTTTTCTGAACTGCTACGCTGCAAATCAGCACTAACCGGCTGAACAGCGTGTTGCCGCTGGACCGCGTTTTCTGAACTGCTACGCTCGCCGCGAGGATGAATTGCGCTGCCGGGCGGTTGCCGCTGGACCGCGTTTTCTGAACTGCTACGCTGCGATTGCGAGCGGCCTAATTCAGTGCGGTGTTGCCGCTGGACCGCGTTTTCTGAACTGCTACGCTGCGCCGTGGCATAGGTCGCGCAATCTTCAAGTTGCCGCTGGACCGCGTTTTCTGAACTGCTACGCTAATCCGCGAACTGGAGTCGCTCATTATCGAGTTGCCGCTGGACCGCGTTTTCTGAACTGCTACGCTCCCGCCATTCATCTGCGGCTGGACAGAGCCGTTGCCGCTGGACCGCGTTTTCTGAACTGCTACGCTGAAAGGTTGCCCGCGTCCGTCGCAGTATGGGTTGCCGCTGGACCGCGTTTTCTGAACTGCTACGCTACCCGCCCCATAGGATGAGGATGGCGCCGAGTTGCCGCTGGACCGCGTTTTCTGAACTGCTACGCTCCCATCAATCCACGGAAAAATCTCGGCATAGTTGCCGCTGGACCGCGTTTTCTGAACTGCTACGCTGCTGGTCGCCAGCCGCCGGCAATCGTTTCTGTTGCCGCTGGACCGCGTTTTCTGAACTGCTACGCTAATCACTCCGATCAAAGTAACCACAGCCCTGTTGCCGCTGGACCGCGTGTTCTGAACTGCTACGCTGTGCGACGTGATGTAGTACGACTGACCGGCGTTGCCGCTGGACCGCGTTTTCTGAACTGCTACGCTAAGTGCGCGTGTGGGGCGCGCACCTGTGAAGTTGCCGCTGGACCGCGTTTTCTGAACTGCTACGCTTTGGGAAAAGGAATCCAAACTGGCAGAACGGTTGCCGCTGGACCGCGTTTTCTGAACTGCTACGCTGCGGCAGTAAACGCCATCAGCCCTAACGTGGTTGCCGCTGGACCGCGTTTTCTGAACTGCTACGCTGCGTCGGTGGCGAGCTTCCGGGCACCGGCAGTTGCCGCTGGACCGCGTTTTCTGAACTGCTACGCTATCCCCGGTGGAAGTACCAGCGTCGTTGCGCGTTGCCGCTGGACCGCGTTTTCTGAACTGCTACGCTGGCAGAAGCAGGCCAACAAGACGCTAACGGGTTGCCGCTGGACCGCGTTTTCTGAACTGCTACGCTGGTGATCATCTACCACGACTATCACGACCTGTTGCCGCTGGACCGCGTTTTCTGAACTGCTACGCTTAGCGCAGCGATTTCCTGGTGGGTGACAAGGTTGCCGCTGGACCGCGTTTTCTGAACTGCTACGCTACCAATCGGCCGCGCTGGCGGACATCAAGGGTTGCCGCTGGACCGCGTTTTCTGAACTGCTACGCTGGACGTAGAGTGAGCCCGACTTGCCCATCAGTTGCCGCTGGACCGCGTTTTCTGAACTGCTACGCTTTCGACGTGCGCAACCCGCGCGCCGAGCAAGTTGCCGCTGGACCGCGTTTTCTGAACTGCTACGCTCGACCGCCGGGGTAACTAGAAATCCCGCGCGTTGCCGCTGGACCGCGTTTTCTGAACTGCTACGCTCATCCTTGAGCAGCGCGGCGATTTCCTGGTGTTGCCGCTGGACCGCGTTTTCTGAACTGCTACGCTCGCAGGGAAACGGTCCTGTCCGAACAAACCGTTGCCGCTGGACCGCGTTTTCTGAACTGCTACGCTCTACGCCGAGTCGTTCCACAACCATCTTGCGTTGCCGCTGGACCGCGTTTTCTGAACTGCTACGCTGCCCGACCACCAGCGGGACGTTGTCGTTCTTGTTGCCGCTGGACCGCGTTTTCTGAACTGCTACGCTGTCATGGACGGCGGACCGCCAACTGGCGCCGTTGCCGCTGGACCGCGTTTTCTGAACTGCTACGCTATTCTTACAGACAACTACCCAAATCTTGGTGTTGCCGCTGGACCGCGTTTTCTGAACTGCTACGCTATCGTGAATGTCAAGCCGTTGTCGCCGGCAGTTGCCGCTGGACCGCGTTTTCTGAACTGCTACGCTGCCCTTGGCAATATCATGACAGCACTCAACGTTGCCGCTGGACCGCGTTTTCTGAACTGCTACGCTTGCAATGCCCGTCGTCCCGACACCCCCGAACGTTGCCGCTGGACCGCGTTTTCTGAACTGCTACGCTAACGCACAACAACTGCCAGCATTGCGGCAAGTTGCCGCTGGACCGCGTTTTCTGAACTGCTACGCTTCACGCGTCTCTGACGTGAAGTCACGTTTGGTTGCCGCTGGACCGCGTTTTCTGAACTGCTACGCTAACAACTGGCAGACAAACCTTGCCGGGCTGTTGCCGCTGGACCGCGTTTTCTGAACTGCTACGCTGGCGCGCCAGTTCGATCACGATCTCGGACAGTTGCCGCTGGACCGCGTTTTCTGAACTGCTACGCTGGAGGTGGAACGCACCGTGATCAAAGTCCAGTTGCCGCTGGACCGCGTTTTCTGAACTGCTACGCTACGGACGTTTACACGTCACTGACCACGGCGGTTGCCGCTGGACCGCGTTTTCTGAACTGCTACGCTGATATTTTTTGCATTTTAAAAGTGCTCGAAGTTGCCGCTGGACCGCGTTTTCTGAACTGCTACGCTCCGTCCATGTTGTAGGTCATCGTCGTATCTGTTGCCGCTGGACCGCGTTTTCTGAACTGCTACGCTGACAAGCCGCAACGCTGTGATGAGGTATCGGTTGCCGCTGGACCGCGTTTTCTGAACTGCTACGCTATGATCGCCGCTCATGTCCAGTTCCTGATAGTTGCCGCTGGACCGCGTTTTCTGAACTGCTACGCTCTTGTTCAAGGTTGACATCACACTCACCAAGTTGCCGCTGGACCGCGTTTTCTGAACTGCTACGCTAATCCGATTTTGGACACGGCTTCCCCGCTTGTTGCCGCTGGACCGCGTTTTCTGAACTGCTACGCTTCGCTCGGGTGACATCATCCTCGTGCATAAGTTGCCGCTGGACCGCGTTTTCTGAACTGCTACGCTTCCAGCTTTTCCTTGTCGATAATCAGCGTGGTTGCCGCTGGACCGCGTTTTCTGAACTGCTACGCTGCCGCGATCAATGCCCTGCATGAACGAGAAGTTGCCGCTGGACCGCGTTTTCTGAACTGCTACGCTCCGATGCGCCGGCGCCCGCGTGAAATTCTAGTTGCCGCTGGACCGCGTTTTCTGAACTGCTACGCTATGGGACCGAAACTTCACGCTCCTTACGAAGTTGCCGCTGGACCGCGTTTTCTGAACTGCTACGCTGTGCCGCTGTTCGATCGGGCGCGGGCGCCAGTTGCCGCTGGACCGCGTTTTCTGAACTGCTACGCTTCGATGCGCAGACGCTTACCGCGCTCGTACGTTGCCGCTGGACCGCGTTTTCTGAACTGCTACGCTCATTCCTGGCCGTTGTAGACGACCTTTCCGGTTGCCGCTGGACCGCGTTTTCTGAACTGCTACGCTCGCCAACCACGATCACAGCGCCATCTGCGCGTTGCCGCTGGACCGCGTTTTCTGAACTGCTACGCTACCGCCAGTGACGCGCAGGGAGGAAGGGAAGTTGCCGCTGGACCGCGTTTTCTGAACTGCTACGCTCGGCGCATTTCGTAATGCACGTCGAGCGCAGTTGCCGCTGGACCGCGTTTTCTGAACTGCTACGCTCCCGTCACCGAGCGGGGAGATCGTGCCGGCGTTGCCGCTGGACCGCGTTTTCTGAACTGCTACGCTTGGCCGCGCCGCGCTTGAGCAGGAGAAATAGTTGCCGCTGGACCGCGTTTTCTGAACTGCTACGCTAGAACAACAGATTGGTGCCGATCGAGGCGTGTTGCCGCTGGACCGCGTTTTCTGAACTGCTACGCTCCGTCACCGAGCGGGGAGATCGTGCCGGCGGTTGCCGCTGGACCGCGTTTTCTGAACTGCTACGCTCCGGCGAGATCATTACCGGAGAGCCGTCCGGTTGCCGCTGGACCGCGTTTTCTGAACTGCTACGCTCTCCTGCACGCCATCCAGAAGCGCCTTTGGTTGCCGCTGGACCGCGTTTTCTGAACTGCTACGCTGACGCCGCCGCGGATGAAAATTATTCCGCAGTTGCCGCTGGACCGCGTTTTCTGAACTGCTACGCTTTCCGGTATGAGTGATGAGTACCCTCATGCGTTGCCGCTGGACCGCGTTTTCTGAACTGCTACGCTCCCCGTAGGGCAACTTTGCTGGCGGCAGTTGTTGCCGCTGGACCGCGTTTTCTGAACTGCTACGCTCGGCCAATTGGCGCGCACTCTGGGCTGTCCGTTGCCGCTGGACCGCGTTTTCTGAACTGCTACGCTCGCTTCCGAACGCCCTGCAGATGCAACTCGGTTGCCGCTGGACCGCGTTTTCTGAACTGCTACGCTCGATGGCTACGGCTATCGAGACTGGCGCCAGTTGCCGCTGGACCGCGTTTTCTGAACTGCTACGCTCAGGCGGCATGCAGCTGGTTGCCCACGTTCGTTGCCGCTGGACCGCGTTTTCTGAACTGCTACGCTTGTATCAGCAGCGCGGGTACACCATCGGCAGTTGCCGCTGGACCGCGTTTTCTGAACTGCTACGCTTGACGCGCGCAACGCAACCAAGCACTAGGAGTTGCCGCTGGACCGCGTTTTCTGAACTGCTACGCTTGGTTGAAGAACCGCCGGCCGGATCAGTGGGTTGCCGCTGGACCGCGTTTTCTGAACTGCTACGCTAGCGCGTTGATCGTGCCCGCCGGGGTGTAGTTGCCGCTGGACCGCGTTTTCTGAACTGCTACGCTAGCCGCCTTGGCATCATCGTGGTTCGCAAAGTTGCCGCTGGACCGCGTTTTCTGAACTGCTACGCTTGATCGCAGACAACCCCGCGTCGATAGCACGTTGCCGCTGGACCGCGTTTTCTGAACTGCTACGCTATATCGGTACAGCGACAGCGGAGCGCCGCGGTTGCCGCTGGACCGCGTTTTCTGAACTGCTACGCTTCCTTGCGCCTCAATTCGGCAGCCTGTTTTGTTGCCGCTGGACCGCGTTTTCTGAACTGCTACGCTATAGAGCCAATACATCATGAAGACGAGCACGTTGCCGCTGGACCGCGTTTTCTGAACTGCTACGCTGGAACGTCCACTACCTCGATGACCATCGGCGTTGCCGCTGGACCGCGTTTTCTGAACTGCTACGCTCAAGGCTGACCGCTACTGGTCCATGCACGGGTTGCCGCTGGACCGCGTTTTCTGAACTGCTACGCTCGGTAGTACGTTGCGTAACCAATTCCTGAGGTTGCCGCTGGACCGCGTTTTCTGAACTGCTACGCTCAACTGGTAACCTCGAAGCCATCCTTGAGTGTTGCCGCTGGACCGCGTTTTCTGAACTGCTACGCTTCGCCAAGCGGCGTCTACCTACGTTAACGGGTTGCCGCTGGACCGCGTTTTCTGAACTGCTACGCTTTGATATGTATCCAACCGTTGGCTGCGCGCGTTGCCGCTGGACCGCGTTTTCTGAACTGCTACGCTCGCACTTCAAAAGGCCACACTCATGGTTCAGTTGCCGCTGGACCGCGTTTTCTGAACTGCTACGCTCGATGCGTGTTTCACCCGCGCTGCGAAGAGGTTGCCGCTGGACCGCGTTTTCTGAACTGCTA
>Ga0207415_1000945_pt1 | contig 16992 bp, 15 predicted proteins | sample Passage237A_FD_187369 | JGI IMG/M metagenome (GOLD analysis project Ga0207415, IMG submission 187369) | Cellulose adapted compost microbial communities from Newby Island Compost Facility, Milpitas, CA, USA - Passage2 37A (SPAdes) (version 3) ...
GGGCGCGAGCGCGATCCAGTTCCGACCGCGCGAGGGCGGCCTGGGCGGTGAGTACGACCGATTCCGGCGAAGCGCCGGCCTCGTGACGCCGGCGCGCCGCAACAACGGTGCGTTCGCGCTGGTCGACGTCCAACTGCGCAAGCTCGCCTTCGCGTTGCGCACCGACGACCGCCAGGTAGCGGCGGGCCACTTCGGCCAGGAGATCCAACCGCTGCGCTTCGCGCTCGATGGCCAGCGCGTCGATGCGGCTTTGCGCGAGCGTGCGGCGGGCATCGAGCTTGCCGCCGCGCTCCAGCACGGAGGCGAGGCTCAGCGTGATCTCGGCGCCATCCAGGCCGCTGGCCGGACCGGTACCGAGCACGTTCTCGACCTCGGCTCCAGCGACCAGCGCCGGGCGCAACGAGGAGCGATCCAGTTCGGCTTTCAGGGCCTCATGGCGGGCGCCAAACAGGCGCAGATCGGGGTGTGTATCGGCAACGCGGAGGAAAGCGTCGTCCAGGGTGAGGGGGTCGGCGGCGTGCGTGGGGAATGCCACGGCACACACGGCGACGAACGCGGCCAGGGCCGCTGATCGCAAACGCATGGGGGTTGCTCCGATGAATCGAATTGACGGGAGTCGGCATCAGGCCGACGGCGCGGTCATCCGAAGATCGGAGGCTTGAATGGGCTCGGCAGACGCAAGGCGGCCGGGGGCGACGCTTTTTCGACCCCCATTCGACCGGCGACCGGTTGAGTGGAAAATGAATCCAGAACCGGCAACACGGCCGCGGCTGAACCACAGCAATGGGCGAAATCCAGCAACAGGTGCAACGTCTCCGATCCGTCCTGATCGTGCACGTCCGCCGCGGCGAACTCCGGGTCCAGATCGTTGGCATGCGGGCCGTGGCTGTGCGCGCCAGACGGATCGTGCGCGAGCTCATGCATCTCGCCGGCGGCTGTCATCACCGGTTGGAACGCCAGCCCCAACGCAAGCACACCCAGCACGACGACGCGCAGGAGCGGCAACAAGAAGCGGGGATGCAGGCGGGTCATGGCCGCGCAGTGTACCTGCGGATGATGGGGTTATACAATTCCGCTGAATGCGTCGAGAGGGCTACAGGGAAAAGGCGCGTTCCAGTTGTCGGCCATGGCACCGCTTGTACTTGTTTCCGCTGCCGCACTGGCACGGCTGGTGATCGCGCAGCCTCGACGACAGTGCGTGTCCAGGAACTGGTGCGCCTGCTGCAGCGGTTCGATTTCATGCGCGGGGACACTGACCTCGCCGGGAGCCGCCGGGATGCCCCGGCTCAGTCTCTTCCTGGAGGCTCTTGCCGTTGCATGGGCTGCTAGCCCTTCGATGGCAGACAACAATACCCGGACTGCGCTCTACGAGGTCATGCGGTCGGGCTTGGCTGCCTGAGTGATCCGTGGGACGAAGTGGTGCGCGATGTTCCAACGAGACGTCCGCTTTGGGTCGGAAGCCGCACTTCCCTACCCCCGATAAACATCCCTAATCCCCTGCCCCAACGTCCGCTACCGGCCAAGAGCGGACACCCATCAGCCCATGACCTTTCAGCGTGCTTTCGAGGCGTGGGGTGAGGAGTGGCTCTCGATGTTGGTCGACTGAGAGCCTAGATCTCCGAAACCATGCACCAGAAGGCAAAGGTGTGTGAAGCAAATCTACGGCGTTGAACTCGCTCTCACCTCGGACGATTCATCGCCGGCTAGGCGCCGCCGCAGAGCTCTCTGCGACATCTTGGGCGCGGCTGTCAGCGTCAGCTCCTTGCCATCCAGGGAACGGTAGAACGGATCCTCAAGCTCTGCGCCGACGGAGACGACCAAGTCCGGCCCGATGATCAGCAAGCCCGCATCGAACAACGCGTGGATATCCTTTCGCAGCAGCAGCCCGTTGGTCAGCGTGTTCGTGGCTGCCCCGTTGTACGGGAGGATGTGGGCTGCGTCGATGACGCTCGCATGGGCGGTCCCCGTCACCATGCACACCGCTCCATGATGGGCCACCAGGCGCTTACGGAACTCCGCTTGGCCCTCGCGGATGACCCGGAGCACTTGTTCCACGCGTTTGCCCTCGGCCACTACGGCTTCCACCGTTGGAGGCAACGGCTTCTCAACCTCCGACCTTCCTTCTTCCAGCACGCCTTGGAGGGTTTGGATGGCCTCGTATCCAAGGAGCTCTGCAACTGGGCGCAGGTGCGCATCAATCCGGGACCGGTGGCGGATGTGAGCCAGCAGTAGCGCAGCGTCTTCGAGGTAAGTGAGCTTTTCTCGGCGCAGGCTCCAGAGCTGATTCAGTTCGTCCAAGCCCCAAGTGTTCAGTGCCAACCGGAGCTCACCGCTGCTCATTCGGCGGGAGAGGTTGCCCTTGGCTAGGTTTTGGCGGACCAGGTATTCCCGGAGCTCGGGGGGATCGATCAGTTCGTCATCGTCGATGGCGAACAGGCTGCGATAGGTCTGCTTGGCGGCTTGGGCGCGCTCGTCGTTTCGTCGGTTCTGTTGTTCGGTTCGCCACTTGGCGACGCGCTTCTTGTCGCTTTCCATGCTCGCTAGTTATCGAAAGTGGGGCCGAGCCATGGTAGTAGACACGCCTGCTGGGAGCATCCATGCAGCCTCCGTTGGCGGGCTTTCAGCCGTACGACGGCTAGGTCGTACACGTCGGTCGGCAAGTCCACGCCCCGAACAGCTCTGCACCGGATGTCCGCTGCGGGTCGAAAGGAGCCATCCGCCCTACCCCCGATAACCAGCCCTAATCCGCGCGCTCAGGCGAACACCCGCTTCGGGCAAGCAAACAGCCAACCTCGCTCAACGCAGGACGGCTGGCTAGGGGCTTGCTGTGCCCTTCTCATCGTGTGAACCTGATGCCTGCCAGCCTATGCGCGCTCCGCTTAGGATCGACCGGCGCGCAAGCGGTGCCGACCCGCGCCGGAACGACGACGCCTGCTGCGGGCGGTCGAGGTTCTGAGCGGACCTGCCGACTGCGCGACATGCGCCGGCTGGCCCGGCCCGCGGTCGCAGCGGACAATAGTCCCCATGAAACCCCATGACAGACCGGCCGAAGCCACGCCGGACCTGAGGAAGTACGCGTGGCTGGCGATCGTGACGGCGGTGCTGACGGTGCTGCTCAAGGGCAGTGCCTGGGCGATCACCGGCTCGGTGGGCCTGCTGTCGGACGCCGCCGAATCGATGGTCAACCTCGTGGCCGCCATCGTGGCCCTGGTCTCGCTGACCATCGCCGCCCAGCCGGCCGACGACGACCACCACTTCGGCCACAGCAAGGCGGAGTATTTCTCCGCCGCGCTGGAAGGGATCATGATCTTCGTCGCCGCGGCCTCGATCATCTACTTGGGCATCGATCGCCTGCTCAATCCGCGGCCACTGGGAGCGCTCGGCATCGGCCTCGCCATTTCGATCGTGGCCGCCGTCCTCAACGGTGTCGTCGGGCGGATCCTGATCCAGGTCGGCACCGAGCACCGCTCCATCACCCTGCGCGCCGACGGCAAGCATCTGATGGCCGACGTGTACACCTCGGTCGGGGTCGTGGTGGGCCTGGGGCTGGCGTGGCTGACGGGCTGGGACTGGCTGGATCCGGTGATCGCGATCCTGGTGGGCGTCAACATCTTGGTTGTCGGCTACCGGCTGATGTCCGAATCCGCCTCCGGCCTGATGGACGCGACCCTGTCCCCCGAGGACAACGCCCGGATCCAGGCCATCCTGGACGCGCACGCCGAACCGGGCCGGATCGAGTTCCACGCCGTGCGGACCCGCGAATCGGGGGCCCGCCAGTTCATGGAGATGCACATGCTGGTGCCCGGCGACTGGACCGTCTTGCGCGGGCATGACGCCATGGAAGACCTGGTGGAGAAGATCGTGGCGGAGTTCCCGGCCATGCGCGTGACCGGGCACCTGGAGCCGGTCTCTGATCCCCGCAGCTACGAAGACATGGCCCTGTAGCCGAAAAACTGCTGCAGGCGCGTTGGGCTAGGCAGGCGACGAAGGGCTGGGGGCTCGATATTCGAGCTGCGTCCCGTGCGGTTGTCGCTGCGTTCATCCGGCGTTTATATCCGCACGTATACTAGGGCGCATGCCTTTCCGCGCGCTCATGATGCGGTTGTTCCTGATCGTTGCCTTGCTGGCGAACGGTCCGGGCATCGCTGGCGCGTCCATGCACATGGAGCACGTGCGCGACTCCCTGGGCGACGCGACCTACGCGACCACGGCGTCGACAGCAGCCGAGGCCATGGCTGCCTGCCACGGGGCCTCAGCGGCTGCTCCGGGGGCCGATGATCACCATTACCCCAAGGCCGCTGACCATGCCGGTGCAGCATCGCCGTTGGACGACTGCTGTCAGTCAGGCGATTGCGATGCGTGCATGCACCATTGCTCCGCGGCACTTGCCGGGTCGGCACTCGCCGATTTCACCGTCCGGTACCGACAAACCGTCGAACCGTTCCTGTCAGTGCACGCGTCCGCTGCACTGACCAATCTTTTCCGACCTCCGATCGGCTAAGTGTCGCCGCGCGCCTTTTAAGGCGCTGATGGACCCTGTTCGCTGCTCCGCACCGACAGGGAAACGCTCGCCTCGCGAGCCCTCGTCACTCTCCCGGAGTTCCCATGTCATCCGATCTTTTCGGCCGCGCCGAGGGGCTGTCCGCCCCGTCGCGCCGCCTCTTTGTCCAAGGCCTTGCCGCCGGAGGCGCCGTTGCAGCCCTCGGCCTGTGGCCCCGCTCCAGCTGGGCCGTCAAGGCCGAAGGCGTCCCCAATGTGCTCTCGGGCACCGACTTCGACCTGACCATCGGCGAGACGCCGATGAACTTCACCGGTGCCACGCGCCCTGCGATCACGGTCAACGGATCGATCCCAGCGCCCCTACTGCGCTGGCGCGAGGGCACCACGGTCAACCTGCGGGTCCGCAATGCCCTGCCCCGCGGCTCGATCCATGGCGAGCAGGCGTCGATCCACTGGCACGGCATCCTGCTGCCGGCCGACATGGACGGCGTGCCCGGGCTGAGCTTCAACGGCATCAACCGTGGCGAGACCTACCAGTACCGCTTCAACGTCGTGCAGGGCGGCACCTACTGGTACCACAGCCATTCCGGCTTCCAGGAGCAGGCCGGTCTCTACGGGCCACTGGTGATCGAGCCGCTGGAACCCGAGCCCTTCGCCTATGACCGCGATTACGTGGTCATGCTCAGCGACTGGACCGACCTCGATCCGAAGCGCCTGTTCGCCAGGCTCAAGAAGCGGTCTGACTTCGACAACTTCTCCAAGCAGACGGTCGGCGACTTCTTCGACGACGTGAAGCAGCACGGCCTGGCCGCCACGGTCGAAGACCGCAAGATGTGGGGCCGGATGCGGATGACGCCGACCGACCTGTCGGACGTCAACGGCAACACCTACACCTACCTCATGAACGGCACGACCTCGCTCGGCAACTGGACCGGGCTGTTCCGGTCGGGCGAGAAGGTCCGCCTCCGCTTCATCAACGGCTCCGCGATGACGTACTTCGACGTGCGGATCCCGGGCCTGAAGATGACCGTGGTCGCAGCCGATGGACAGTACGTGCATCCGGTTTCGGTCGACGAGCTCCGCATCGCCACCGCCGAGACCTTCGACGTCATCGTCGAACCCACCGGGCAGGATGCGTTCACCATTTTCGCCCAGGACAGCGGCCGTACCGGCTACGTCAGCGGCACGCTCGCCGTCCGGGAAGGCTTGCGGGCGCCGGTGCCCGAGGTCGACCCCAAGCCCCTGCTCACCATGGACGACATGGGCCACGGCGGAATGGGCGGCGGCGGTCACGACATGTCCTCGATGTCTAGCTCAATGGCTGGGATGGACCACAGCGGCCACGACATGTCGTCGATGGCCGGAGGCGCAATGGCCGGCGGAAGCATGGCCGGCATGGATCACGGGGCCGGTGGGATGCAGGAGCACCCCGACAGCGAAACCGGCAACCCTCTCGTGGACATGCAGACGATGGCGCCGGCGCCCAGGCTCGATGATCCGGGCATCGGCCTGCGCGACAACGGCCGCCGCGTGCTCACCTACGCCGACCTGCGGAGCACGTTCCGCGATCCCGACGGGCGTGAACCCGGCCGCACGGTCGAGCTGCACCTGACCGGCCACATGGAGCGCTTCGCCTGGTCCTTTGACGGAGTGAAGTTCGCTGACGCGGAGCCCCTGCGCCTCAACTACGGCGAGCGCATGCGGATCGTGCTGGTCAACGACACGATGATGTCGCACCCGATCCACCTCCACGGCATGTGGAGCGACCTCGAGGATGAATCCGGCAACTTCATGGTGCGCAAGCACACCATCGACATGCCACCAGGCACCAAGCGCAGCTACCGGGTGCGAGCGGATGCCCTTGGCCGCTGGGCCTACCACTGCCACCTGCTCTACCACATGGAAGCCGGCATGTTCCGCGAAGTGCGGGTGGAGGAATGAGCGCCATGATCGGTTCCAGCCGCCATCCCCTGGCCATCGGCCTGGCCTCCGCACTGTGGCTTGCCGCTGGGTTCGCGCCCGCGTGGGCGCAGGAGACAGACCACGCCTCGCACCATCCGGAAGCGAAGCCGGCTCCAGCTGCGACACCATCGTCACCTGAGCCTGTTGACCCACACGCCGGCCACCAGCCGACTCCGACAGACACGATGTCCGATGATCACGGGGCCATGGACCACGGCTCCATGAAACATGGGGCCGCGGACACTGCCGGCAGCGATCACTCCACGATGGATCACTCCACGATGGACCACTCGGGGATGGACCACTCCGAGATGGATCACTCTGGCATGGACCACGCGTCGATGGGCCATCAGCCTGGTGCCAGCCAGGATCTTCCGGCGACCGCGGAGCCGCACGAGCCCATCCCTGTCCTCACCCCGGCCGATCGCGCCGCGGCATTCAAGAACCTCGACGACCACGTGATACACGGCGAATCGATCAACTCGTACTGGTCGCTTGACCGGCTCGAAGCGTGGGACGCGGATGAGGACGGCACCGGCATGGCCTGGGAAGCGAAAGCCTGGGTCGGCTCCGACTTGAACCGGCTCTGGCTCCGCAGCGAGGGCGAGCGTGCGAGCGGATCCACCGAGTCGGCGGATGTGGAAGTCCTGTACGGTCGGGCCATCGCCCCCTGGTGGGACGCGGTCGCCGGTGTCCGCCATGACTTCGGCTTTGGCGGCGGCCCGTCGCGCACTTATGCCGCGCTCGGCGTCATCGGCCTTGCCCCGTACAAGTTCGAAGTCGAAGCGACCGCCTACGTGGGCGAGTCCGGCCAGGTCGGGCTTGGGGCGGAAGCCGAATACGAAATGCTGTTCACCAACCGGTTGATCGGCCAGTGGCTGATCGAGGGCGAAGCCTGGAGCAAGGACGATCCGGCGGTTGGAATCGGCAGCGGACTGAGCAAGGTCGAAGCCGGTTTCCGCCTGCGCTACGAGTTCCATCGGCAGTTCGCTCCCTATGTCGGCGTCGTCTGGGAGCGTGCCTACGGCGGAACGGCGGACCAGCGTCGCGCACGGTCCGGGGACGTCGACGACACCCGGGTCGTGGCCGGCGTCCGAATCTGGTTCTGATGGGAGAACACACATGCAACCAAAGACACGCAAGCGTGTTTGGTTGATCGGGGTTCCGCTGGTTGTCGTGGCCGGTACGGCGGGCTTCATCTGGTGCGGCGTGTACAACGTCGCCGCCGATGACATGCACACGAAGCCCGTGCATTTCCTGCTCGAAACCGCACGCGAGCGCTCCATCCTGGCGCGTGCGGGAAGGTTGGACGTCCCGCCGGGCCTGGACGATCCAGCGAGAATCGTGCAGGGCGCGGGCAACTACGCAGCGATGTGCGCCGGGTGCCACCTGGCCCCGTCGATGGCCGAAACCGAGTTGAGCCAGGGCCTGTATCCCACGCCGCCGGACCTCAGTAAGCACAAGGTCGACGTGGCCAAAGCGTTCTGGGTGATCAAGCACGGGATCAAGGCCAGCGGCATGCCCGCCTGGGGCAAGAACATGAGCGACGAGGACATCTGGAACATGGCCGCGTTCCTGCAGGTGCTGCCTACGCTCGACGCGACTGCGTACAAGGAGCTGGTCGACAGCAGCGAAGGCCATTCGCATGGCGGCGGCGAGACGCAAGGCCACCATGACGACGAAACGGCCGAGGACCACGTTGCCCCCTCCGAGCCGGGCAACAACTCCATGCCGCATGCGCACCCGCTGGGTGTGGCCGATGATCACCACGGCCCATCACCCGGCGACACGGAAGTCGGCTTGGTGGACCACCGCCATCCCGACGGCAAGGTGGAGTCGCACCCTCCACCACGCACGCCCGAGGCCGGTGACGGCCATGCACACACCCATTGATCTCCTTGGAGCCCGCGCAATGAACGCAACAGCAATCTCCTTCACCCTGGCGCTGGCACTGGCCGTCGTGTCCCCCGCAATGGCGCAGGCGACACCGTCGCATGCACATCACCCCGCCGCTGCGGCAGCGGCGGACGTAGACGTGCCGGCCGCCGCGAAGGCCGCCGTCGACGTGGCGGAGCGCTTCAACGCCGCCCTCTCCAGCGGCGACCTGGCCACGGTCGAAGCCCTGCTCGCTGCCGACGTTCTCATCCTCGAGTCCGGAGGTGCAGAACGCAGCCGCGAGGAATACATGGGCCATCACGCAGTCAGCGATGCGGCGTTCCTCAAGGGCGCCCATCGCCAGCTGCTCCGTCAGCGTGCACGAACCGCTGGCGAGTTCGCGTGGGTCGGAACCGAAAGCGAGCTGCACGCCCAGCAGGACGGCCAGCCACTGACCGTCCAGAGCACCGAGACGATGGTGCTGAAGCAGACCGCCGACGGCTGGCGGATCGTCCACATCCACTGGTCCTCGCGGACCAGGCGCTGAGCGGAGAACCGGAAATGAAAGCCTGCAGATTGAACCGACTGGCGTGGGCGGCTTTTGCGGTCGCCGGCCTGGGTGCCTGCACCCAGGCGGATACACCCGCGCAATCCACCATCGCACCCGCTGCACAGGTCGTCTCTGAAACAGCCGACGCCACTCCCGCTGCCCTGCCACGCATGACCGTCCACAAGACTCCGACCTGCGGGTGTTGCGGTAGCTGGGTCGACCACGTGCAGAAGGCGGGCTTCACCGTGGATGTGCACGACATGGATGACCTGGGTCCGGTCAAGGAGCGCCTGGGTGTCCCCTATGCAAAGGGCTCCTGCCACACGGCCGAGGTCGGCGGATACGTCATCGAGGGCCATGTCCCGGCCGAGGACATCAAGCGCCTCCTCGAAGAAAAGCCGGACGCACGCGGCCTGGTCCTGCCGGGAATGCCGCTCGGCTCGCCGGGCATGGAGGTCCCTGCCGGGCGACAACAGCCGTACACGGTCGAGCTGGTCCGTCACGACGGAACCACCGAACCCTTCGCACAGCATTGATCCGTCGGAGCAACAGGGGCGGTGTTGCGGGCGCGCCGAGTCTCGTCCGCGAGGAAGAAGGAGAACCACATGACCCACCATTCCGCGGCACACCGGTCCCAGGCCATGAACGAGTGCATCGACAACTGCACGCAGTGTCATGAGATCTGCCTGGAGACCATCAACTATTGCCTGACCAAAGGAGGTGCCCACGCGGCCCCAGAGCACATCGCACTCCTTGCGACGTGTGCCGATATCTGCGCAACCAGTGCCGACGCGATGCTGCGCGGTGCCAGCGTTCACGACGTGGTTTGCAGTGCCTGTGCGGAGGTCTGCCGTCAGTGCGCCGATGCATGCGACGCCATGAATGACCCTGAGATGACGCGTTGCGCCGAAGTTTGCCGCCGCTGCGCGGAAAGCGGCAGCGCCATGGCGGCTTGATGCGTCGAGGATCCCGCCTGAGCAGGCGGGATCCCCATCTGCAATATCAAAGCTGACCAACCGTGTTTTCGGTGACAGCCTGACATCCAACGCATGTCGGGTCCAACACAGCACGGCCCCCAACGGGGCTTAGCATCACATTCGCAATGAGGATTAATCACTATGAGATCATCAAACGTCCTTCGGTCCTTCGCGCTCGTCCTCGCGATTGCGGCTGGGCAGTTCTCCCTGCAGATCGCGCACGCCCACGCCGCGCTGCAGCAGTCCACACCGGCGGCAAATGCGGTGGTGGCCTCGCCAGACCAGATCGATCTCGTATTCAACGAAACATTGATTCCGCGGGCGTCGCGTCTCAAGTTGCTCATGAAGCACGGGAGTTCCACCATGCCGATCGAGAATTTCACGACCGAGATCGTCAACAACGGCAAGACCCTGCGTGCCAAGTTGCCCCAGCCGCTGGCTCCGGGCGTCTATACCGTGGAATACCGCGCAGTCGGTGGCGACAACCACCCCATGACGGGCAGTTTCAGCTTCACGGTGCGCTGAGGAACCACAAATGCTCGACCTGTCGGCTTATGCAGTGAGGTTCCTGGAATACCTAGTCCTCATGGTTCTTTTCGGGGTCCCATTGCTCGGGTGGTACGGTTCGCGTCGAGCGGCACTCACCGATGCCCTGGCCGGATGGCCACTTATGGGCGTTCTGTTGGTGAGTGCCACCGTCGGTCTCGTGCTCACCGGGGCCGAAGTCGTCTTCAAGACCGCGGGCATCATGGGAATGCCGGTCGCCGACGTTGATCGCGGATCGCTTGGCTGGTATCTGCTCGAGACGTCCGCGGGCCGGGCAGCGATTGCGAGAGGCGCGCTGCTGCTCGCCCTGATGTTTGTGCTTGGATGGCATCGTCGCCGCGGGAAGGTGGAGCCCGCCTTCCCGCTGGCGGTGACGCTGGCGGGCGGCGCACTCGCTTCTCTGGCATGGAACGGCCACGCGGCCGCTGGTGAGGGCGTGGCAGGCGCGGTCCGGCTTGCTGCGGGCCTTGTCCATCTTCTTGCGGCAGGCGGCTGGATCGCAGCGGTCCTGATGTTCCTGGGGATGCTCCTGCGCGGCAAGGAGGCCTCCGGCAGCGGGCGTCTGCGATCAACGCATGACTTTCTGCATGGATTTTCGACGCTGGGAACGATTTTCGTTGCTGCGCTCGTCGTGTCCGGCATCGCGCACTACGGGGATCTCACTGCGTGGTCGTTGTCGGCCCTGTTTCAGAGCACCTACGGGAAGTTGCTGCTGTTCAAACTGGCCCTGTTCGCTGGAATGCTGGGTTTGGGAGCGCTGCACGGATGGACGCTGGTGCCGCGCCTGGGACGGGCGCTGACCAGCGGAGATCCCGCGCAGGAGGTGCGGGCTTTGCGGCAGAGTGTTACGGCTGAGGCCGCGCTGGCCATCTTGATCCTGGTAGTTGTTTCAGTGCTCGGGACGCTCAGCCCCGAATAGCTGTGTAACCCCCAATGGCACACTGCCTTGGCAGTCCATCCCCACTAAAGCGAGCATCGGCATGAACTCACCGTCGTCCCATGACCATCACTCCGCAGGCGCTGTCCCTGTCGAGACTGCAGATGGACGGGTAACCGACCCGGTCTGTGGCATGCAGGTAGATCCCGCCACCACGCCGCATCATGCGGACCACGCCGGCGCCCATTTTCACTTCTGCTCGGAGCGATGCCGCGCGAAGTTCGTGGCTGATCCCGAGCGCTACCTGACGTCCCGGGACGAACCCGAGGTGGCACGGCCCGGCGCCATCTACACCTGCCCGATGCACCCGGAAGTTCGACAACAGGGTCCAGGCAACTGTCCCTTCTGCGGCATGGCGCTGGAGCCGGAAATGCCCAACCTGGAGGACGACGACAATCCGGAACTTCGCGACTTCTCGCGCCGGTTCTGGTGGACGCTTCCGCTGACGGTGGTGACGCTCGTGCTGGCCATGTTCGGCCAGTACCTCCCGCGTATCGTGCTGGGCGACGTGCAGATCCTGCCGCTGTCGATCGACCTGCAAACCTGGGTCGAGCTGGTCCTGACCACACCGGTCGTGCTGTGGGCCGGCTGGCCGTTCTTCGAGCGCTGCGTGCAGTCGATCCGCAACCGCAGCCCGAACATGTTCACCCTCATCGGGATTGGCGTTGCGGCCGCCTTTGGCTACAGCCTGGTCGCCACGCTGGCACCCGGCTTGTTCCCGCCGTCGTTTACCGAGCACGGGCGCGTCGGTGTGTATTACGAGGCGGCAGCGGTAATCGTATCGTTGACGCTCCTGGGCCAGATGCTGGAGCTGCGGGCACGTTCGAAAACCTCCGCGGCGATCAAGGGCCTGCTCGGTCTCGCGCCCAAGGAAGCACGGCGGGTCAACCCCGACGGTACCGAGGAAGACATCCCGCTGACCCACGTGCATGTCGGCGATCACCTGCGCGTGCGTCCTGGCGAGAAGGTGCCGGTGGATGGCGAAGTGGTCGAGGGCCGCTCCAGCGTCGACGAATCGATGCTCACCGGCGAGCCGATCCCGGTCGAGAAGACCGCGGGCGACCAGGTCATCGGCGCGACCCAGAACGGCACTGGCGCACTGGTGATCCGCGCCGCCAAGGTGGGTTCCGATACGGTGCTGTCGCAGATCGTGCAGCTGGTTGCGCAGGCGCAGCGCTCCCGCGCGCCGATGCAGCGGATGGCTGATACCGTCGCCTACTGGTTCGTGCTCGCAGTGCTGGCGATCGCGGTGGCCACCTTCTTCATCTGGGGCTTCTTCGGCCCGGACCCGGCCTGGACCTTTGCCATCCTGAACGCGGTCTCGGTGCTGATCATCGCCTGCCCCTGCGCGCTGGGCCTGGCGACGCCGATGTCGATCATGGTCGCCACGGGCAAGGCGGCGCAGGTGGGCGTGCTGTTCCGCGATGCCGAAGCCATCGAGCATATGCGCCGCATCGACACCCTGATCGTCGACAAGACCGGCACGCTCACCGAAGGGCGCCCGGCCTTCAAGGAAGTCGTGGCCTTCGAGGGCTTCGACGCCGACCAGGTGCTGCACCTGGCGGCCAGCCTGGACCAGGGCAGCGAGCATCCGCTGGCCGATGCCATCGTGGCCGAGGCCCGACGCCGGAACTTCGAGTTCGACCGCGTGGAGGACTTCGACTCGGTGACCGGCATGGGTGTGCGCGGAACCGTAGCGGGTCACGCGCTTGCGTTGGGCAATACCGCACTCATGGATGATATGGGCGCCGATCCCGGTGCGCATCTCGACGTCGCCGAGCGTCTGCGCCGCGAGGGTGCTAGCGTCATGTTCCTCGCCGTGGACGGTCGCTTGGCGGGTCTGATCGCGGTCGCAGACCCGATCAAGGCGTCGGCCGCGACCGCCATCAATGAGCTGCACGCCGCCGGGCTGCGCATCATCATGGCCACCGGTGACGGGCTCACCACCGCACGGGCCGTAGCCACCGAGCTAGGCCTGGACGAAGTGCATGGCGAGGTCCGCCCCGAGGACAAGGCCGAACTGGTGCAGCGCCTCAAGGGCGAAGGCCGGCGGGTGGCGATGGCCGGCGACGGCATCAACGATGCTCCCGCGCTGGCCGCCGCCGACGTCGGCATCGCCATGGGCACGGGCACCGACGTCGCGATGTCCAGCGCCCAGATCACCCTGGTCAAGGGCGACCTACGCGGCATCCTGCGCGCCCGCAAGATCTCCCAGGCCACCGTGGCCAACATGAAGCAGAACCTCACCTTCGCGTTCCTGTACAACGCGCTTGGGGTGCCGGTCGCGGCCGGGGTGCTCTACCCCGCGTTCGGGATCCTGCTGAGTCCGATGGTCGCGGCGCTGGCAATGAGCTTGAGTTCGGTATCGGTGGTGGCCAATGCACTTCGCCTGGCCAAGTCGGCCGCCGTACCGCCCTCGCCGACGGCACCCGTGCGGGACCGTACCTTGGGCCTCGCCAGGGATTGACTTGAGTCAATTGCATCGGTCCTGGTAAGAGGTAAGCTCAAGTCATGGTCCGCATCCGCCATCGGAATTGGTTCCAGCGTACCGCCCTCCTCGCGATGGCGGCGCTGCTCTGGTCCCAGTTCGCGCTGGCAGGCCACGGCGAGTGCCTGGATCTCCCAGGCACGCCGGCGGCGTTTGTCGCTGCCGCCACCGACACCCGACACGACCATGGCCACGGCTGCGATGCCGAGCCCCCCTCGGCGAGCAAGGCACTGTGCGACGCGCACTGCACCGCGGGTGACATCTCGGCGGACAGTGGGCGCATCCCTTCGATTCCGCCGCTCCTTGTCGGAGCATGGCTCTCCTGGTTCGCAGTCGCCGAGATCGGGGATGGTGCGCGGGGCGTCACGTCCACATGGGTGGATTCGCCACCCAGGCCCGCCTGGCACCGACCTACCGCCCATCCCGCGGCGCTCCTGCTGATCTGATGCCCGGACGCTGACTGCTCCGCACCTCTGTGCGGCGCGGTCCTGTGCGTTCGCGCCGTGGCTGCGTCACGGCATGTGTTCCTGCCCTCGTCCGAGCGACCTGCGTCGCGTCGGCCCAAGGACACTGATATGGCATCCCTGTTCGACCCGATGCAGGCCAGGCGCCTGCACCCTTACCCGCTGTTCCGCCGTCGGCCACTGCTCCGGCACCTGCTTGCCTGCGTGTTCGCCGGCGGCTTGTGGACGCTGGCGCTGCCCGCGACCGCCACCGAACCCATCCCGGGGCACAGCCTCGAGTCGATCCGCACCTGGGTTCTGGAACACAACCCCGAGCTGCGGGCCATGGACTTCGAAACCCAGGCCGCCGAAGCGAGGATCCTTCCCGCAGGTGCCCTGCCCGATCCGATGGCCTCGGTTGGATTCCGCGGCCTCGATCCGGACAAGCCCTGGCGCACCGCCGGTGCCGAGCGCGAGGTGAACTACGCGCTGCGCCAGCGCTTCCCGCTCTGGGGCAAGCGTTCGCTGGCCCCCGAGGTCGCCACCCATGAGGCCGAGGCGATGCGGCTGGAGCGCGAAGCCACCGCGCGCACGCTGCTCGCCGAGGCCGAAGCCGCCTACGTCCGCTACTGGCACGCCGGCCAGGCGGTGGCGGTGCTCGACCGCCGCATCGCCCTGCTCCGCCAGGTCGAGGAAATAGCCGGCGTGCGCTACGCCCTGGGTCGCGCGGCGCAGCAGGATGCCATCCGCGCCCAGGTCGAGCAGACCAGCCTACAGCGCGAGCGGATCGAACGCCTCGCCGTCAAGCAGGAGGCCGCCGCCACGTTGAACGCGGTGCTGGGCCGCCGCGCCGACGCGCCGCTGGCGACCCCTGATGAGGCGCCGCGACTGTTCGTTCGCAGCGCCTCGCTCGCCGAGGCGCTAGACGGCGCTGATGCGCATCCGGCGGTACGGTCGCAGCAGGCCCGCGCCGAGGCCGCCCGTACGAACGTGGTGCTGGAGCGTCGCAACCGGTTTCCCGACATCACCGTGGGCGTGGGCGCGATGCAGCTCGGCAACGGTATCGAGAGCACCGAACTGATGCTCGAGGTCGAGATCCCGTTCCAGCAGCGCGCCCGCCGCGAACGCGAGCGCGAATCGCGCCTGCTCGAAGAAGCAGCGCTCGCCCGCAGGGACGCCACGCTGCGGGCCGTGGAGGAACGCGGCGCCTCCGCCTGGTCGCAATGGACCAGCGCACGCGAACGTCGCGAGCTGATCGAGAACACGCTGCTGCCGCAGGCCGACGCCAACTTCCGCTCCGCGCTGGCGAGCTACCAGGTGGGCGAAGTCGATTTCGGCACGCTGCTGGAAGCGCTGGACGCCTGGCAAGGCGCCGACCTCGCCCGCGTGGATGCCCTGCGCGACGAACTGCTGGGCGCCGCCGCCGTGCGCGCCCTCGAAGGAGACACCCGATGACCCGCTTCCGGACCCTGGTCCTCGCTCTGTCCGTGGCCGCCGCGGCGCTCGCCGTCGGCTGGCTCGCCGGCCGCGCCTCGCGCGAGCAGGCCGCCGCGCCGGCGCAGGCCGACACCGGCCGCCCCACGCGCAAGGTTCTCTACTACCGCAACCCGATGGGCCTGCCGGACACCTCGCCGGTGCCGAAGAAGGACCCGATGGGAATGGACTACATCCCCGTCTACGAAGGCGAGGAGGCCACCGCACCCGGCACCGTCGTGCTGACGCCGGAGAAGGTGCAGACGCTCGGTGTGCGCACGGCGGTGGTGGAACGCGCGCCGCTGGCCGCAGGCATTCGCGCCAGCGCCACGCTGGAGATCGACGAGACCCGGCAGTACGCGATCGCACCGCGTTTCGAAGGCTGGATCGAGCGCCTGTACGCCGACCAGACCGGCATGCGCGTGCGCCGCGGCCAGCCGCTGATGCGCGTGTACAGCCCGGAGCTCATGGCGGCGCAGCAGGAGTACCGCGTCGCCGATGCGGCGGCGCGCAAGCTCGCGCAGAGCGATCCGGTCAGCGCCGCCTCGATGACGCGCCTGCGCGATGCGGCGGTGGCCCGCCTGCGCAACTGGCAGATCGCCCCGCGCCAGCTCGGACAGGGCGACGGCGGCTTCGTGCTGACCTCGCCGGCGGACGCGGTGGTGATCGAGAAGCCGGTCGTGCAGGGCGCGCGCTTCGAGCCGGGCGAGACCGTGCTGCGGCTGGCGGACCTGTCCACGGTGTGGGCGGTGGCGCACGTGGCAGCCGCGCAGGCGGCGGAGCTGCGGGTCGGACAGGCCGCGCGTTTCGAATCCACCACCCTGCCCGGCCGTCGCTTCGACGGCACGGTGACGTTCGTGCAGCCGGTGCTGGACACCGCCACGCGCACGGTGCAGGTGCGGGTGGTGCTGCCGAATCGGGACGGCGTGCTGCGTCCCGGCCTGTTCGGCGCGATCGTGCTGGAGCGCGACGACCCGACGCCGGTGCTGAGCGTGCCGCGCTCGGCGGTGCTCGACAGCGGACTGCGCCAGGTGGTGCTGGTCGAGCGCGCGCCCGGCCGGTTCGAGCCGCGCGAGGTGCGCACCGGGCGGCGCGCCGGCGATCGCGTCGAGATCCTGGACGGCGTGCGCGAAGGCGAACGCGTGGTGGTGGCGGCGAACTTCCTGATCGACGCCGAGAGCAACCTGCAGGCGGCGTTGCAGGGACTGGGCGCGCACGCCGGCCACGGTGGGTCCGCACCC
>Ga0207415_1000949_pt1 | contig 16888 bp, 14 predicted proteins | sample Passage237A_FD_187369 | JGI IMG/M metagenome (GOLD analysis project Ga0207415, IMG submission 187369) | Cellulose adapted compost microbial communities from Newby Island Compost Facility, Milpitas, CA, USA - Passage2 37A (SPAdes) (version 3) ...
GCGGCCATTCGTCGCATGTGCGCCATTGGGTTTGTCCTTTCGGATCGTCGTTGATCATGCCGAACACGGGCAGTCTGACACTCGCGGGGTTTTCGCGTCAAACGTTGTCGATAACGTTTTCGCAACGGTCGATTCCGGGCTACTATATGCCTCATGAATCCTGCCGCCAGGGTCAAGCTCTCCGATGTCGCAAAGCGAGCCGGGGTGTCTGTTGCCACGGTTTCCAAGGTCGTCAACGGACGCTACGGCGTGGCTAAAGACACGGTGGACCTTGTCCAGTCCGTGATCGACGAACTCGGCTACGTCGGCAACCTGTCGGCGGCAAGTCTGCGGTCTGCCAGCACAAACGTGCTGGGAATCCTCGTCGCCGACTTTGAGCCCTACTCGGCAGAGATCGTCAAGGGTGCTGCGATCACGACCCGCGGAACCGACTGGGAGCTGCTGAGCCACGCCGGCGGCGAGCGCCATGGTTGGGAGCGTCGATCGATCGCTCGCCTTGGCGGAACGCTGATCGACGGCGCGGTGGTCGTGACGCCGACGACGTCCGATGTGAACTTCATCGTGCCCGTCGTGGCCATCGACCCCCACTACGGGCCCAATCAGGTTCCCACCGTCGACGCCGACTCCTACGGCGGCGCCACCGCGGCCACGCAGCACCTCATCGAGCTCGGCCACACGCGCATCGCGTTCATCGGCGGACGTGAAGAGCTCGACTCGTCTCGCCTTCGCGAGACGGGGTATCGCGACGCGATGGCCGCCGCGGGTCTTGAGGTGCCGGAGAACTTCGTGCGACTGTCGCATTACGACCCCGACTTCGCAGAGACGATAGCTCTCGAGATGCTCGCCCTGCCTAATCGGCCCACGGCGATCTTCGCAGCGAACGACGTCACCGCGATCCGGGTCCTTGGCGCGGCTGCCACGCTCGGCATCAAGGTGCCGGAGGAGCTGTCGGTTGTCGGCTTCGACGACATCCCGCAGGCCGCGCTGGTGACGCCCACGCTCACGACGGTGCGTCAGCCGCTCGGCGCAATGGGTGCCGCGGCGATGCAGATGCTGCTTGACCTGCTCGGCGGTGTTGAGCGTGAGACACACGTGCGCATGCCCACCGAGCTCGTGGTGCGCGACAGCACCGCACCCGCTCCCAAGCGCTGACCCACGGCTGAACGCGCCTGCGCCGCCACTCGTGTTGCTGCCACTCGTGCGGCCAGTGCCATTGCTGAAGGGCGCTCGCGCTCCCGGCCCTGCATGCGTTGCGATCGCGCCTTGGTTGCAGGGTCCTCGAGCTCACCACCCTGCACGCGTCGTCGCACGCTGGGCGCGCCAACAGCGCACGCCAGCCACAGCGTCGGGCAGAAGGAAATTACTGAGGACGGGCCGCCGCGTAGGCCGCACGGATCTCCGGGTGGGGGTCCGACGCTGGGGCGGAGGCGATCTCGACCGGCCACTCGGGACGCGAACCAGTGAGCGCCCACGCCGCCTGGACGGCAGCGCCGGCGGCGACATACTCGCCGGGCTCCGGAATCTCCACGGGGACGTCGAACACCTGCGAGGCCACCACCGCGACGGCAGGGGACTGCGCCGCGCCACCGACGATGAGCACGCGGTGCGCCTCCACGCCCTGCGTGAGGATCGCATCCATGCCGTCCGCAAGACCGCACAGCAGTCCCTCGAACGCCGCACGCGCGAGGTTCTCCCTGGTCATTGACGCAAGGGTCAGTCCCGTGAGCGACGCCGTCGCATCGGGGAGGTTGGGTGTGCGCTCGCCCTCAAAGTAAGGAACGAGAACAGAGCCGCCCGCGCCCGGTTCGGCGTCGAGCGCGAGGCGGCTCAGCTCAGAGTGATCGACGCCGAGTACGCGGGCGAACGCATCAAGGATGCGTGCCGCATTCAGGGTCGCGATCAGGGGAAGGAAGTCTCCTGACGCCGAAGCGAATCCCGCCACTGTACCGGTGACGTCGCGGACTGGCGAGGGGGTTACGGCGAAAACTGTTCCAGAGGTGCCGATAGACACCACGACGTCTCCAGCTGCGGCGCCAAGGCCAAGGCCCGCTGCTGCGTTGTCGCCGGCGCCCGGTCCAAGGATGGGGCTGCTCGCGGCGATGGACGAGTGGACTTTGCCGGGGCTCTCCGCCGGCCCGAGCACTCGCGGCAGGACGGCGTCGTGCCCGAGCGCGGCGGAGAGCAGTTCGCGATCGTACGCGCCGGTGGCGGGGCTCCAGTACCCCGTCCCCGAAGCGTCCGATCGGTCCGTGGCAAGCGCCTCAAGCACAGGACCAAGCGGGGACTCGGCCGCTGGTCCGTAGCCCATGAGGCGCCATGTAAGCCAGTCGTGGGGGAGCGCGACGGCCGCCACTCGGGCGGCATTGTCGGGCTCGTTGTCGCGCAGCCACCTCAGCTTGGTGGAGGTGAAGCTTGCGACGGGAACGAGTCCGGTGCGCTCGGCAAGAGCCTCGGCACCGAACTCGGCGATGAGATCCTTCGCCGCCCCCGCGGAACGCGTGTCGTTCCACAGCAGGGCCTCGCGGATCACGTTGCCTTCATCATCGAGGGCGACCATGCCGTGCTGCTGGCCGCCGACGCTGATGGCGGCTACGTCGTCGATCCCGCCAGCGGCGGAGATCGCCTCTTGCAGGGCGTCCCACCAGTGGCGGGGATCGACGGACGTGCCATCGGGGTGACTGGCCCGGCCCGAGCGCACGACGGCGCCCGTGTCCAGATCGCGAACTACGACCTTGCAGCTCTGGGTGGAGGAGTCCACCCCAGCGACCAGCGTCATTGCTCCCCTTATATCTCTAGTGCGTACTGCGAAGTGCGTGGCTCAGCCGCGGGCTCCCATGAGGTGCTCGGCGGCGAGCTGCTGCAGGCGAACGAAGCCGAAGCCCTTGCCGCCGTAGTAGGCGTCGGGGTTGAAGTCCTCGAACGCGGAGCGGTCGGCCTTGAAGTCGTCCGCGGTCTCGCCCTCGCCCAGCGTGGGCTGGCCGAGCTCGTAGACGCGGGCGGCCTCCAGCGCCTCCTGCACCTCGGGGTCCTCGCGGAAGGCCTTCGCGCGCTCCTTGAGGATGAGGTACATGCGCATGTTCGCCTTGACGGACTCCCACACGCCCTCTTCGTCCTCGGTGCGCGACGGCTTGTAGTCGAAGTGACGTGCACCGTCGTACGCGGGGCCACCGTTGGGCGAGCCGTTCTCGAGCAGGTCAACAAGTGAGAAGGCGTTGTACAGGTCGCCGTGACCGAAGACGAGGTCCTGGTCGTACTTGATGCCGCGCTGACCGTTGAGGTCGATGTGGAACAGCTTGCCGTGGAACAGCGCCTGCGCGATGCCGGCGGTGAAGTTCAGGCCAGCCATCTGCTCGTGGCCAACCTCGGGGTTGAGGCCAACGAGCTCGGGACGCTCGAGCGAGTCGATGAACGCGATCGCGTGGCCGAGCGTGGGGAGCAGGATGTCGCCACGGGGCTCGTTCGGCTTGGGCTCAAGCGCGAACTTGATGTCGTAGCCCTTCTCGGTGACGTAGTCGCCAAGGAAGTTCGCTGCCTCGCGCAGACGCTCGAGGGCGGCGTGGATGTCCTTCGCGCTGTCGTACTCGGCGCCCTCGCGGCCGCCCCACATGACGAAGGTCTTGGCGCCCAGCTCGGCGGCAAGGTCAACGTTGCGGAGCACCTTGCGCAGAGCAAAGCGACGCACCTCGCGGTCGTTGGAGGTGAGGCCACCGTCCTTGAACACGGGGTGGGAGAACAGATTGGTCGTGACCATCTCGACGATGACGCCGCTGTCGTCGCAGGCGGCCTTGAGGTCATCGATGTGCTTCTGGCGGACCGAGTCGGAGCTTCCGAACGGGAAGACGTCGTCGTCGTGGAATGTGATTGCCCACACCCCAAGTTCGCCGAGCTTACGGATTGCCGCGGGGTTGTCGAGCGGGGGACGGGTTGCGCTGCCGAAGGGGTCCTGGGCAGTCCAACCAAGGGTCCACAGACCGAACGAGAACTTGTCCGCTGGGGTGGGCGTGAGCACCATTGCAACACTCCTGAGTAGAAAATGCTTATGTTGTTGCCCACAACATATACTCATCGCTCAGACGCTGTCAAAAGATGGGAGAGTCATGGTCGACGCCCCAGTTGCGCCCTCGCAGCCGTGGACCGTCCGCGGTTCCGGTGGCGCGCGCAACGAGTCGATCAGGCGCCACAATCTGTCCACTGTTCTGTCCGCAGTGCACTACGGTCGCGAGATCTCCCGCGCTGAGCTCACCCGCGAAACCGGCCTCAATCGCTCGACCATCGGAGCCATGGTCGCCACCCTCGAAGAGGCGGGACTCGTCGAATCGACGCTCCCCGACAGCGAGCGCTCGGTGGGCCGGCCCAGCCCCATCATTCGCCCTGCGAGCGCGGTGCGCGCGCTCGCGATCAACCCCGATATCGACGCGATCAGAGTTGCCGTCGTGGGACTCGGGGGCCAGGTCCTCGCCGAGACCTCCCAGACCTTCACCACTGTCCCCAGCCCGGCCGACGCTGTGGCGACCGCCGCCCGACTTGCCGCTGAGCTCGTGGGTGAGGAAGCGTCGGGCCTGGTAGGCGCCGGGGTGGCGGTGCCCGGTCTGGTGGACTTCGACGGCGGCACGGTCGCCAACGCGCCGCACCTTGGGTGGCGGGACGCGGCGCTCGCCGAGCCCTGGAGCCAAGAGCTGGGGCTGCCGGTTCACGTGGGCAACGACGCGAATGTCGCGCTGCTTGCCGAGGTGCACTTTGGCGCGGCGAAGGGCGCACGCGACGTCCTGTATCTCAATGGCTCGACGTCAGGTATTGGTGGTGCCGCGCTCGTTGGGGGCAGGCTCATGACGGGCACGAGCGGGTATGGCGGCGAGTTCGGTCACATGGTGGTGCGCGGGGGCGCGGCCGATTGCGATTGCGGTCGCGTGGGCTGCCTCGAGACCGAGGTCAACCTGCAGCGACTCGCAGGGCTTGACGGGGGCGACAGGGCGGCAGAGGTCGAGCGCCAGGCGCGAGTGCTCGCCAGCGCCGTCGCGAACCTTGTGTCCGCCTTCAATCCCGAGCTCGTGGTGTTCGGTGGCTTCCTCGCGGAGCTGTTCGGCTCGCATTCTGAAGCGGTGCGGCAGATTGTCGCCCAGGAGACGCTGTCGCCGCTCGACGCCGGAGTGCGCATCGTGCGCGCCGGCCTTGGCGACGCGATCCTGCCGCTTGGCGCCGCGGAACTCGCCTTCGCGCCGCTCCTTGCAGATCCCGTGCCCGCGCGCGCATGACTGTCACACTGGACAGCATGCTCACCGTCTCCGTCCCCGACCAGGAAGTGGCCGACGCTCTTGGTGACGTTGGCCCCGATGCTCGCCTTGTCATCTGGGATCCCGCGCAGGGAGACGCTCCGGAGGACGAGCGAGAGAACATCGAGATCGTCTGCATCCCGCATAAGACGGGAGGCCGCAAGGTCTATGCGCGCATTGCGAAGCTGCCCCGCCTCAAGGTGATCCAGATTCCCTCCGCCGGCTACGAGCACGCTTTGCCGATCGTGCCCGAGGGAGTGGACCTCGCGAATGCTCGCGGCGTTCACGACACCCGCACCGCGGAGATGGCGCTGACGCTCGCGCTCGCCAGTCAGCGCATGTTCCCCGAACTGCTCGAGGCGCAGAAGGCGCACAACTGGCGCGGAGGTGTGTACCCGCCGTCGCTCGCGGATCGCCGCGTACTGATCGTGGGCTACGGCTCCATTGGCAGTGCAATCGGCGAGCGCATGAAGGCGTGCGAGGCGAGCGTGCTCGGCGTGGGCCGCACCCCGCGCATGGCACCCGACGGCACCTTGGTGCATGCGGTGGAAGAGCTTCCGGAGCTGCTGCCGTTCGCGGAGATCGTGGTGCTCGTGACCCCGCTGACGGATGAGACTCGCGGCATGGTCAATGCCGAGTTCCTTGCGGCCATGCCCGATGGCGCCCTGCTCGTCAACGTGGCCCGCGGCGCGGTGGTCGACACGGACGCGCTCCTCGCGGAGCTGAACTCTGGGCGACTGCGCGCGGCGCTCGATGTGACCGACCCCGAGCCGCTGCCCGAGGATCACCCGCTGTGGGATGCGCCGGGCTGCATCATCATGCCGCACGTGGGAGGGATGACGCCGCTCACCGATCGCCGCTACACCGAGCTGGTGCACCGGCAGATTCAGGCGCGACTCGCGGGGGAGCAGTGCGTCAACTATGTGGGCACCGGCGAGTGGGTGCCGGAGGAGCGGCCCTAGCCCTCCGAGCCGGCCGCAGCGTCGGCGGCGTCGCGCAGTGCGATCCATGCCTTGACGATGCGCTCAAGCTCGTCCCTGCGCTCTTCGGCCTCCGCGATGGACACGATGCGCATCATCGTGGACTCGGTCCCGGACACCTCGACATGGGGGAAGTGGCCCGGGATGCTGCGGCCCGAGTGGAACATGAGCGTCGCGACGGACAGCGACTTGGGGTAGAAGCTCGCGAGGTAGCCCTTGTAGACGAAGGTCGGCGTCTGCCACTTCACTATCTCTGTGATGCGCTCATCGCTTTGCAGGATGATCTGGCGCACGCGCTGAACGACATCCTTCATGGGGTTGTCGTATCGCGCCATCCAAGCGTCGACCTCAGCAGACGTCATAGCGACGAAGATAGCGCCCTGACAGGCCGTTGGGGAGTGGCAAACGACAACGCCCCGCACCCTCCATGGCGGTGGAGGCTGCGGGGCGTACGGTTTGTCGCGGTTTAGGCGGAAACGGTCTCGAGAGCGAAGCGCTCGACGTGTGCGACGACGGCAGTCAGGAAGTTGCTGAGCACTGCGGCGACGTCCGCGTTGACGACCTCGTCACCGGCGTAGTCCTGGGGGTCGAAGCGGAGGAAGACCTCGGGCTGACCCAGGGTGTGGGCGTTGAGGTGACCCAGGATTGCGCGCAGGTGCTGCTGGGCGGCCGCGGTGCCGATGGGGCCAACCGAGGCACCCATGATGGCGACGGGCTTGCCGCTGAGCGAGGACTGGCCCCAGGGGCGAGCGCTCCAGTCGAGGGCGTTCTTGAGGACGCCGGGAATCGAGCGGGAGTACTCGGGGGTCACGATGATGACGCCGTCGACAGAGGCGATCGCGTCCTTGAACTCGCGCGCGACGGCGGGGAAGTCGGCGTCGTAGTCCGGGCTGTAAATGGGCAGCTTGGACAGGTCGATGTCGACCAGTTCGACGCCCTCGGGGGCGAGGGCGGCGAGGTGGCTCGCCACGGTGCGGTTGATGGACTTGCTCGAGACCGAGCCGACGATGACGCCAATGCGCATGGGTATGTCTCCTTGGAACGGAAAGCTGGGGAGTCGACCTGTGCCGACTGCAGTGTCAACAATGTTGACTTTTCAAGTATTCCGTAACTTGAGAATTCAAGTTTTTGCCAGCGTCGGGCTACGAGAGATGCCGCTCCGCATAGATGGCGGCGGCGTCGCGCAGCAGGGCAGCGGCGCCCGGCGTGATCTCGTCATAGTGGCGGCGGAAGCGCTCATCGTCGACGTACATCTGCGTAAGCGAGACGTACGCCTCCGCGTTGGGGGTCCAGATCTCCGTGAGCCACGTGTAGTGCTTGGCGACGACCTCCTGCACCTCCTCGCTGTCAGGGGCGAGGCGGATGCGCGCAGCGGCGCCAAGCGCCTCGACGATCTCGCGGTCGGTCTCCATGTGCTGCTTGCGGCCCGCGTCGCCGAGCTTCTCCCATGCCGCATTGGACCGGTCGACCTCGTCGTCGCCCCAGCGCTCTCTCGCCTCCGGCTCGTAGCGGTGATGGGCGAGGCCCTCGAACATCTCCTCGGTGGACATTGCGGTTCCCTTCTCAAGTCTGTCGATGGTGCGGCTCACGGTGGTGGCGAGCCGGGCAAGGCGGTCGCGCTCCTTGATGAGCGCGGCAAGGTGGTCTTTCAGCAGCCCGACGGCGCTATCGGGGGCGCCTTCGAGCACGCGGGCGGTGGTGGCCAGGTCCACGCCGAGTTCTTTGAGGATGAGGATGTGCTGCAGTCGCAGCAGCTCCTCCTCGCCATACCAACGGCGGCCGTCGTGGCTGGTCTCGGCCGGCTTGAGCAGACCGATGGCGTCGTAATGGCGCAGGGTGCGGCTCGTCACGCCGGTCAGCTTGGCCACGCGTTTCGTGTCGATAGTTAGCATGCTAAGCATCGTAGAAGTTGACGTGGCGTCAACGTCAAGGCGAGTTTTCGCGCCTGCCGCAACCACAGCGTCGGGCCGGTTCTAGACTGCCCGCATGACGTCAACGCCCGACATCAAGCCCCGCTCTCGCCAGGTCACCGACGGACTGGAGGCAACCGCCTCACGCGGCATGCTCCGCGCGGTGGGACTGGGCGACGAAGACTTCGCCAAGCCGCAGATCGGCATCGCGAGCTCGTGGAACGAGATCACGCCCTGCAACCTCTCCCTCCAGCGCCTTGCCGCCGCCTCCAAGAACGGTGTGCATGCTGGCGGCGGCTACCCGCTCGAGTTCGGCACCATCTCCGTCTCCGACGGCATCTCGATGGGCCACGAGGGCATGCACTTCTCGCTCGTGAGCCGCGACATCATCGCCGACTCCGTGGAGACCGTGATGATGGCCGAGCGCCTCGACGGCTCGGTGCTGCTCGCCGGCTGCGACAAGTCGCTTCCCGGCATGCTCATGGCTGCCGCGCGCCTGGACCTCGCCTCGGTCTTCCTCTACGCCGGCTCGATCATGCCCGGTCACGTGACGCTGTCTGACGGCACCTCGAAGGACGTCACGATCATCGACGCGTTCGAGGCGGTGGGCGCGTGCGCTCGCGGCCTCATGTCCGAAGAGGACCGTCTCGCGATCGAGAAGGCGATCTGCCCCGGCGAAGGCGCGTGCGGCGGCATGTACACCGCCAACACCATGGCTTCTGTGGGTGAGGCGCTTGGCATGTCCATCCCGGGTTCGGCGTCCCCGCCGTCCGCTGACCGACGCCGTGACTACTACGCGCACAAGTCCGGTGAGGCCGTGGTCAACATGCTTCGCCTTGGCATCACCGCTCGCGACATCATGACCAAGGAGGCGTTTGAGAACGCCATCGCCGTGGTCATGGCCTTTGGTGGCTCCACCAACGCGGTGCTCCACCTGCTCGCGATCGCGAACGAGGCAGAGGTGGACCTCACACTCGACGACTTCGCTCGCGTGGCAGCCAAGGTACCGCACCTTGGCGACCTCAAGCCGTTCGGCAAGTTCGTCATGAACGACGTTGACCGCGTTGGGGGCGTGCCCGCGGTCATGAACACACTGCTCGAGGCGGGCCTGCTGCACGGCGACGTGCTCACCGTGACCGGCAAGACGCTCGCGGAGAACATGGCGGAGCTCAAGCCCGCGAAGATCGATGGCCGCGTGGTGCGTGCTCTCAACAACCCCATTCACAAGACCGGCGGCATCACGATCCTCAAGGGATCGCTCGCTCCCGAAGGCGCGGTGGTGAAGTCCGCTGGCTTCGATAACGACGTGTTTGAGGCGACTGCGCGCGTCTTCGACCGCGAGCGCGCCGCGCTCGACGCGCTTGAGGACGGCACCATCAAGGCCGGCGACTGCGTCGTGATCCGCTACGAAGGCCCCAAGGGCGGACCCGGCATGCGCGAGATGCTCGCCATCACCGGCGCCATCAAGGGCGCGGGTCTTGGCAAGGACGTGCTGCTGGTCACGGACGGTCGCTTCTCCGGCGGCACCACGGGACTGTGCGTTGGCCACATCGCGCCAGAGGCCGTAGACGGCGGCCCCATCGCGTTCGTGCGCGACGGCGACAAGATCACCTTGGACGTTGCCAACGGCACGCTCGAGCTGCACGTGTCGGAGGAGGAGCTCGCCAAGCGTCGAGAGGGCTGGGAGCCGCTGCCGCCCGTCTATACGCGCGGTGTGCTCGCCAAGTACGCGAAGCTTGTGGGCTCTGCTTCTAGGGGCGCGGTGCTGGGCTGAGCCAGCCACGACGTGGGGCTGCGCCCGCTACACGGCGCCACGCACTTTGTCTCAATATGTAAGACTGTGAACCACAATGCGAGATTGTGGCTCCAGATGGTGACAAGCGCATCTACGCAGGCGTAGAGTCCTTCCCATGCAGGCGATTCTCGTAGTAGTTACTGGGCGCGCGGACACTTAGAGCCCTCAGCCAGGCAACAGTCCGCGCGCAGACCCCGAAAGCCACCAGGGCCGAGGGGTTTTTCTATGCGAGGCGGATACGAGAACCGCCTCACCACCCACGATCAGGAGAGAAGATGGCACAGGTCGAAACGCCGAAGCCCTCAGCGGTGCGCACGCGCCCCGCGACAACTCCGGCCGTCACCGTTCAGGACTCGGGCGAACCCATGACGGGCGCCCAGGCGCTCATCCGCTCGCTGGAGCTCGCTGGCGCGACTGACGTGTTCGGCCTCCCGGGCGGCGCGATCCTTCCCGCCTATGACCCGCTGCTGGATTCGAACCAGCTGCGTCACATCCTCGTTCGCCACGAGCAGGGCGCCGGTCACGCTGCACAGGGCTATGCGCACGCGACGGGCCGCCCCGGCGTGTGCATCGCCACGTCCGGCCCGGGTGCGACGAACCTCGTCACGCCCATCGCCGACGCGAACATGGACTCGATCCCCATGGTCGCGATCACCGGCCAGGTTGGCGCGAGCTTCATCGGCACTGACGCCTTCCAGGAGGCGGACATCGTGGGCATCACCCAGCCCATCACCAAGCACAACATGCTGGTGACCGACGCTGCGGACATCCCTCGCGCCGTCGCCGAGGCGTTCTTCATCGCAACGCACGGACGCCCGGGCCCTGTCCTCGTCGACGTCGCCAAGTCGGCTCTCCAGTCGCAGACCCAGTTCCACTGGCCCACGCGCATCGACCTGCCTGGCTTCAACGCGGGAACCAAGCCCCACTCCAAGACGATCTCTGAAGCTGCCCGCCTGCTCGCCACGAGTCGGCGACCCGTGCTCTACGTGGGCGGCGGCGTGATCCGTTCCGGAGCGTCGGCCGGTCTTCGCAAGCTCACGGACCTGAGCGGCGCCGCTGTGGTGACCACCCTCATGGCCCGCGGCGCGCTGCCCGACAGCCACCCGCAGCACCTGGGCATGCCCGGAATGCACGGCACCGTCGCGGCCGTTGCGGCGCTGCAGAAGGCGGACCTGATCGTCGCGCTCGGCGCACGCTTCGACGACCGCGTCACGGGCAAGCTCGACAGCTTCGCGCCCAACGCGGTGATCGTCCACGCGGACATCGACCCCGCGGAAATCGGCAAGAACCGTGCCGTCGACGTCCCGATCGTCGGCGACCTCAAGGACGTGCTCGCGGACCTGGTCCCCGCACTCGAGGAGGAGCACCGCAAGCACGGCAAGCCGGACCTCGAGGCATGGTGGAAGCAGCTCGACGCGTGGCGAGAGACGTACGCGCTGGGCTACACGCCCACCGAAGACGGACTGAGCAGTCCCCAGCACGTCATCCAGCGCCTGGGCGAGCTCAACGACGCCGATTCGACGATCTTCACCGCGGGAGTTGGCCAGCACCAGATGTGGGCGAGCCAGTTCATCAAGTACGAGCACCCCAACACGTGGATCAACTCCGGTGGCCTCGGAACCATGGGCTTCTCCGTGCCTGCCGCGATGGGTGCCAAGGTGGGCGCTCCGGACAAGACGGTGTGGGCGATCGACGGTGACGGCTGCTTCCAGATGACCAACCAGGAGCTTGTGACCTGCGCGCTCAACGAGATCCCCATCAAGGTCGCGGTCATCAACAACTCGTCGCTCGGCATGGTGCGCCAGTGGCAGACGCTGTTCTACAACCAGCGCTACTCCAACACGGACCTGCACACGGGCCACGGCACCGTGCGCACCCCCGACTTCGTGAAGCTCGCGGAGGCAATGGGCTGCGTGGGTCTGCGCTGCGAGTCCGACGCTGACGTTGACGCCACCATCAAGCGCGCCAACGAGATCAACGACCAGCCCGTGGTCGTGGACTTCACCGTGTCTCGCGACGCGATGGTGTGGCCCATGGTCGCCGCCGGCACCTCAAACGACGAGATCCAGTACGCACGCGGCATCGCGCCGCAGTGGGACCGCGAGGAGTAGTCCATGTCGAAGCACACCCTCTCCGTCTTGGTGGAGAACAAGCCGGGCGTACTCGCTCGAGTAGCAGGCCTGTTCTCTCGCCGCGCGTTCAACATCCACTCGCTCGCCGTGGGGCCCACCGAGCACCCGGAGATCAGCCGCATCACGGTTGTCGTTGACGTCGAGGCGCTGCCCCTCGAGCAGGTCACCAAGCAGCTCAACAAGCTCGTGCACGTGCTCAAGATCGTCGAGCTCGACCGTGAGCGCTCCGTGCAGCGCGAGCTGCTGCTCGTCAAGGTGCGTGCCGATGCGCGTCACCGTGCTGAGATCCTTCAGGTCGTCGACCTGTTCCGCGCGCACGTCGTCGACGTGTCCACCGACGCCCTCGTCATCGAGGCTGTTGGCACGCCGGAGAAACTCGACGCCCTGCTCGCCGCGCTCCAGCCGTACGACGTGCGCGAAATTGTCCAGTCCGGAACCGTCGCCATCGGTCGCGGTGCCCGCTCCATCACCGAGCGTGCCCTCGACCGCGTGAGCGCCTGAACCTTCACCAACGCAGTACTTACCGCACAGACTAGAAACGAGAGAGAAGCTCCCAATGGCCGAGATGTTCTACGAAGACGACGCCGACCTCAGCATCATCCAGGGCAAGAAGGTGGCCATCGTTGGCTACGGCTCCCAGGGTCACGCCCACGCGCAGAACCTGCGCGACTCCGGCGTCGAGGTTCACGTCGCGCTGCGTGAAGGCTCCAAGTCCGTTGCCAAGGCCGAGGCCGACGGCTTCGTTGTGCAGTCCGTCGCCGACGCTGCAGAGTGGGCCGACCTCATCATGATCCTTGCGCCCGATCAGTTCCAGCGCATCATCTACCGCGAGGACATCGCCCAGCACCTTACGCCCGGCAAGACGCTCGCGTTCGCGCACGGCTTCAACATCCGCTTCGGCTACATCACGCCCCCGGAGGGTGTGGACGTCATCCTCGTCGCGCCCAAGGCCCCCGGCCACACGGTGCGCCGCGAGTTTGTCGCGGGCCGCGGCATCCCGGACATCATCGCCGTGGAGCAGGACGCCTCTGGCTCCGCTTGGGAGACCGCGAAGTCCTACGCCAAGGCGATCGGCGGCACCCGTGCGGGCGTCATCAAGACCACCTTCACGGAGGAGACCGAGACCGACCTGTTCGGCGAGCAGACCGTGCTGTGCGGCGGTGTGTCGCAGCTGATCCAGTACGGCTTCGAGACTCTCACCGAGGCCGGTTACCAGCCGGAGATCGCCTACTTCGAGGTGCTGCACGAGCTCAAGCTCATCGTTGACCTCATCCACGAGGGCGGCATCACCAAGCAGCGCTGGTCCGTGTCCGACACTGCCGAGTACGGCGACTACGTCTCCGGCCCTCGCGTCATCACCCCCGACGTCAAGGACCACATGAAGGACGTCCTCACGGACATCCAGACGGGTGTCTTCGCCAAGCGCTTCATCGACGACCAGGACAACGGCGCCGCCGAGTTCCAGGAGTTGCGTAAGAAGGGTGAGTCGCACCCCATCGAGGCCACCGGCCGCGAGCTGCGCAAGCTCTTCGCTTGGACCGCCGCAGTCGACTCTGACTACGTCGACGGCCAGACCGCTCGCTGAGGGAGGACTGCGCTGTGACGACCTACCGCCTTGCGGTTGTCGCCGGTGACGGCATTGGTCCCGAGGTGGTCGCGGAGGGCCTGAAGTGCCTTTCCGCCGCCACCGAAGGCACCGACATCACCTTCGAGACCACTGAGTTTGACCTAGGTGCCCGACGCTGGCACGCCACGGGCGAGACGCTCACCGATGAGGACCTCGCGGCTATTGCCAGCCACGACGTGATCCTCCTTGGTGCGATCGGCGACCCGTCGGTGCCCTCGGGCGTGCTCGAGCGTGGCCTGCTGCTCAAGCTGCGCTTCGAGCTTGACCAGTACGTCAACCTGCGACCCTCGCGCCTGTACCCCGGAGAGGTGTCGCCGCTGCGTGAGCCCGGCAACATCGACTTCGTGGTGGTGCGCGAGGGTACCGAAGGTCCGTACGTGGGCAACGGCGGCGCGCTGCGCGTCGACACTCCTCACGAGATCGCGACCGAGGTCTCCGTCAACACGCGTCACGGCGTGGAGCGCGTGGTGCGCTACGCGTTCTCCGTGGCCGCAGGCCGTGAGCGCAAGAAGCTCACTCTGGTGCACAAGCACAACGTGCTGGTGCACGCGGGTCACCTGTGGCGCCGCACGGTCGAGTCCGTGGCGCCCGAGTTCCCCGAGGTCACGTGGGACTACCTCCACATCGACGCCGCAACGATTGTCATGACCACCGATCCCTCGCGCTTCGACGTGATCGTCACCGACAACCTGTTCGGCGACATCCTCACTGACCAGGCCGCGGCGGTGAGTGGCGGAATTGGCCTCGCAGCGTCGGGCAATGTGAATCCCGACAAGACGGGGCCGTCGATGTTCGAGCCCGTCCACGGCTCTGCCCCCGACATCGCCGGCAAGGGCATCGCGGACCCGTCTGCGACGGTGCTGTCCGTCGCGATGCTGCTGGACTTCCTTGGCCACCCGGAGCTCGCCGCTCGCGTCGAGAACGCCGTGGCCGAGGACGCCGCCATCAAAACCCCTGGTAGAACCACTGTTGAGGTGGGCGACGCGCTAGCCGCCCGCATCCGCGGGTAGGTTCGGCTCAGAAATACTTAGCACGCTAACTATTCCCGGAAGGAGCACCCTGATGAGCACCACGGCCGCCGAATCTCCATCGAGCGTGGAGGCTTTTCGGGTAGTTCCCAGCGCCGCGCCCCACACCGATCAGGAACGGGCCGACGCTCTGGCTGACCTGCGCTTTGGCGTCCAGTTCACCGACCACATGGCTCGCGTGACGTGGACCGAGGGCGAGGGTTGGCACGACCGTCGGGTTGAGGCGTACGCACCGCTCACGCTGGACCCAGCGTCGGCCGTCCTGCACTACGGGCAGGAGGTCTTCGAGGGGCTTAAGGCATACCGGTGGGAGGACGGCTCGATCTGGGCGTTCCGGCCGCAGGCCAACGCCGAGCGGCTGAACCGCTCCGCGTGGCGACTCGCGCTCCCGCAGCTGCCTGTCGAGGACTTCATTGGGTCCATCGAGGCGCTCGTGCGCCAGGACGCCGCATGGGTTCCCGGGGCCGAGGAGTCGAGCCTGTACCTGCGTCCGTTCATGTTCGCGCAGGAGGCGTTCCTGGGTGTAAGGCCTGCTAAGCACGTTGAGTACCTCGTGATCGCGTCGCCGGTTGGACCGTACTTCGCGTCCGGCCTCAAGCCTGTGAGCATCTGGATCGAGAAGGACTATCACCGCGCCGGCCCTGGTGGCACGGGCGCCGCGAAGTGCGGCGGCAACTACGCCGCGTCGCTCATGCCGCAGATGGCCGCGTACGACCGTGGCTACGAGCAGGTGCTGTACCTCGACGCGCGCCACGGCACGCTGCTCGAGGAACTGGGCGGCATGAACGTGTTCATCGTCATGGCGGACGGCACCGTCGTGACCCCGGTCATCAACGGCAACATCCTCGAGGGCATCACGCGATCCTCTGTCATCGAACTGCTGGGGGAGCAGGACCAGAAGGTCGTGGAGCGCGACATCCCGCTCGTCGAGGTGCGTGCTGGTCTCGAGAACGGCACCATCGCCGAGGTCTTCGCGTGCGGCACTGCCGCCGTGGTGACGCCGATCGGCAAGTTCGGGTCCGATGACTTCGAGCTGACCGTTGGCGACGGAGAGCCTGGCCCCGTGACCACCGCGATCCGCGAGAAGCTCACGGACATTCAGTACGGCCGCGCGGAGGACACGCACGGCTGGATGCGCCGGCTGGTCTAGTCAGCGAACGGGCGGTCGCGCGAGACGCGGCCGCCCTTTCGCTTGCGCTCGTCTGCCCTCGCGCATCCAGCGTGTCGACTGCGCCCGGTTTCGTGGGCCTGATACCTCCTGCGTGTCGATTGCGGTGCTCCGCCGCGCGTGACCGCACTCGCGGGTGTAGAGGGCGCGGACAGCCGAAACCGACACGCAGCGCGCTCGAGGCCCTGGATTCCGGGCGCAATCGACACGCAGCACGCGAGACCCGTACGCCGGGAGCGAAGTCCCGCCTGCTAGCCCGGTAACTTACGCAACCGTAAGTTAGACTCGGACGCATGCGGACTGAGATGTCCTCGCCGACTCTCGTCTCGGCGAAGGAGCGCACCCACCTGACGGGACTGCTTGCCCAGCGCGCGGCGGAGCGCCCGGACGCGATCTTCGCGGAGATCAAGGACGCGGACGGCGCCTGGCACTCCATCACTCTCGAGGACTTCTACGCGCAGGTGCGCGCGGTCGCGAAGGGTCTCATCGCTCGTGGCGTCGCGCCCGGCGATCGCGTAGGCATCATGGGCGATACCCGCTACGAATGGGCCGTCGCCGACTTCGCCGCGCTCGCCGCTGGCGCCATCACCGTCCCCATCTACCCGTCGTCCTCCGCCAAGCAGGTCGCCTGGATCCTCGCCGACGCTGGCATCAGCCTGGTGGCCACCGACACCCCTGAGCGGGCAGACGTGGTGACGGAAGCGTCGGGCCGTGCCCTGGTGATGAGCGAACTGGACGCGCTGGCCGCTGAAGGTGAGCAGGTCACGGACCGGGAACTGGACGAGCGCACGGCGAACGTCCAGCCGGATGACCTTGCGACGATCATTTACACCTCGGGCACCACGGGCCGGCCCAAGGGAGCGATGCTCAGCCACGGCAACTTCGTGGACCACTGCCTGAACATCGAGCGCGATCCGGAGTTCGGCGGGATTGTCGCGGGCGAGTCGAGGCTGCTGCTGTTCCTGCCGCTCGCACATG
>Ga0207415_1000952_pt1 | contig 16783 bp, 18 predicted proteins | sample Passage237A_FD_187369 | JGI IMG/M metagenome (GOLD analysis project Ga0207415, IMG submission 187369) | Cellulose adapted compost microbial communities from Newby Island Compost Facility, Milpitas, CA, USA - Passage2 37A (SPAdes) (version 3) ...
TTTACACCGTTCGTTCGCTGCAAACTTACACTGTCGCGGAGCTCCGGCTCCGTGACTTTTTTTATTTAACCCACGCCATCACCCTGATCGGCTTCCGCTGCGTCCCACCGTTCATCGTTCGGTTCGCTGCAAACTTACACTGTCGCGGAGCTCCGGCTCCGTGACTTTTTTTATTTAACCCGCGCCATCACCCTGATCGGCTTCCGCTGCGTCCCACCGGTCATCGTTCGGTTCGCTGCAAACTTACACTGTCGCGGAGCTCCGGCTCCGTGACTTTTTTTATTTAACCCACGCCATCACCCTGATCGGCTTCCGTTGCGTCCCACCGTTCATCGTTCGGTTCGCTGCAAACTTACACTGTCGCGGAGCTCCGGCTCCGTGACTTTTTTTATTTAACCCACGCCATCACCCTGATCGGCTTCCGTTGCGTCCCACCGTTCATCGTTCGGTTCGCTAATCAGGAGTAAGATACTCCAAATACTGTCGCTGGGCTACTGCGCTGCTACAGATCCTCCCGCGGGGAATTCCCGACTCTTACCATACTGGATTGCTTCGGGCGGAGCCCTCGCAATGACGCAACACCGAAGCGTTATCGTAAGCCACCCCTCACGTTATGGAGAGCCGCTCGCCACCCGTCATTCGAGTCTTTCCCTCCCGTCATTGCGAGCCGAAGGCGAAGCAATCTAGGAAAACAACCAAAGCCGCCCGGGCAGCGTTCAGTCCGCGGTTCAACAGAGGAATCTTCAAAACCCAACGTTCTTCCGTAAATTTGAAAAAAACATCCTGCACATTCTTGAATCGCATAATCGTGTTCATCGAAATCCAAAAAGGCGATATCACCACCATACCCGTTGATGCCATCGTCAACGCAGCAAACAGTTCCCTGTTGGGTGGCGGAGGTGTCGACGGTGCCATTCATCGCGCGGGCGGACCAGCCATTCTGGAAGATTGTAAAAGAATTCGGGCAAGGCAGGGAGGATGTGAGGTGGGTGAAGCGGTGATTACCACCGCGGGAAATCTCCCCGCGAGATTTGTGATCCATACGGTCGGTCCGATTTGGCACGGCGGTAAAAATAAGGAAGAAGAACTCCTCGCGTCGGCTTACCGCAACTCCCTGAAACGGGCCATTGAAAATGGGGTTAAAACCATCTCCTTCCCCAATATCAGCACCGGCGTGTATCGGTTCCCCAAAGACAGAGCCGCGCAGATTGCCCTCAGCACGGTAAGAGCTTTTCTGGGAACAACCGATGCTATTGAAAAGGTGATCTTCGTCTGTTTTGATGATGAAAATTTTGAGCTGTACCGGAATATCAGCGATACCGACGCATCCTCTCAATGAACCGAGTGGTGGGCTCACCCAAAGAGCATCATTGACGAAACCTGCCCCCTTCTCCTTCAATCCTCCAATCAAATTAATTATATCGGCTCACTGGTGCCAACCTACTGCATTTTGGCTCCCTTTCCAACTCACCCAGCAATCCCAAACAGTCTCCCGCAATACAACGAACTGAAAATGTGCAGCGCAACAACAGTCCCATAAAGCTGTGCAGCCGACCCCAAAAATTGTTGGCAATAATCAACCCAAATCAGATAGATTTAACTTATATTAGGATAGAATTAATTGATTTAAACTATTCCCCAATTCCTTCTACTTTTACCTGAACATTCCAATCTTTCACACAATCCATAAATTCGTAAAAAATGGCTAACGAATCCAACGACATCAGCAAATGTCCGTTCCATAACGGCAGTATGAAATCCAATGTTGGCGGCGGCGGTACCCGCAACCGCGACTGGTGGCCCAACCAACTCAAACTGAATATCCTGCGCCAATACTCGGAAAAGTCGAATCCTATGGATCGCGACTTCAACTACCGGGAGGAGTTCAAGAAACTGGACCTGGAAGCGTTGAAAAACGATCTCCGCGCACTCATGACCGATTCGCAGGACTGGTGGCCCGCCGACTTCGGACACTATGGACCGCTCTTCATCCGTATGGCCTGGCACAGCGCCGGCACCTATCGTGTAGGTGACGGACGCGGCGGCGCAGGAGCCGGACAACAACGCTTTGCACCGCTGAACAGCTGGCCCGATAATGTGAGCCTCGACAAGGCCCGTCGTTTGCTCTGGCCGATCAAACAAAAATATGGTCGCAAAATCTCCTGGGCGGACCTAATGATACTCACCGGCAATATCGCCCTCGAAACCATGGGCTTCAAAACCTTTGGTTTTGCGGGAGGTCGCGAAGATGTGTGGGAACCCAGCGAAGACGTATATTGGGGGTCGGAAACGACCTGGCTCGGTGGTGACATCCGCTACGCTCACGGCTCTGCCGGTGTACCGAAAGAACATGGGGTGGTTTCTTCCGACGACAATGCCGATGGAAAAATCCATTCCCGCCACCTGGAAAATCCGCTCGCCGCGGTACAGATGGGACTAATTTATGTAAACCCCGAAGGCCCCGATGGAAACCCCGACCCCATCGCTGCCGCCAAGGATATCCGCGATACCTTCAGCCGAATGGCCATGAACGACGAAGAAACCGTTGCCCTGATCGCGGGAGGCCACAGCTTCGGTAAAACCCACGGTGCTGCCCCCGCCACACATGTTGGCAAGGAGCCCGAAGCGGCCGACCTGGAAATGCAGGGACTTGGCTGGGCCAACAGCTACGGAACCGGTAAGGGTCCCGACACCATCACCAGTGGTCTGGAAGTCACCTGGACAAAGACCCCGACGCAATGGAGCAATAATTTTTTCGAGAACCTGTTCAACTTTGAATGGGAGCTGACAAAAAGCCCCGCCGGTGCCCACCAATGGGTAGCGAAAAATGCAGATGCCATCATACCGGATGCCCACGATCCCAATAAAAAACATCGCCCGACAATGTTGACGACCGACCTGTCGCTGCGTTTTGATCCGGTATACGAAAAAATCTCCCGTCGGTTCCTGGAGAACCCCGACGCTTTTGCTGATGCGTTTGCCCGCGCGTGGTTTAAACTGACCCACCGCGATATGGGCCCACGATCCCGTTATCTCGGTCCGGATGTTCCGGCAGAAGAACTGATCTGGCAGGATCCCATCCCCGCCGTCAACCATCCGCTGGTTAACGAACAAGATATCGAAGCCCTCAAAACAAAGGTTCTATCATCAGGCCTTACCGTATCGGAAATGGTTTCTACAGCCTGGGCTTCAGCCTCCACCTTCCGCGGCTCCGACAAACGCGGTGGTGCCAACGGTGCACGCATCCGCCTGGCTCCTCAGAAATTCTGGGCAGTAAACAACCCACCACAACTCCAGAAAGTTCTGGGAGTACTTGAAGGCATTAAAAACGAATTCGATGCGGCGCAAACCGACGGCAAGAAAATTTCGCTGGCCGACCTGATCGTTATCGCCGGTGCGGCGGGTATCGAAAAAGCCGCGAAAGATGGCGGACTCGATGTGAAAGTTCCTGTTTCCCCCGGACGAATGGATGCCACCCAGGAGCAAACCGATGTGGAGTCCATGGGGTATCTTGAGCCGATGGCCGATGGTTTCAGAAACTACAGAAAAGCCGGTGGCTACCCCGTATCGACAGAGGAATACCTGATCGATAAGGCCCAGCTCCTGAACCTCACTGCACCAGAACTCACCGTTCTGCTTGGAGGCCTGCGTACCATCAATATCAATTTTGATGGGTCCAAACATGGCGTATTCACCGATAAGCCCGGTGTCCTTTCCACCGATTTCTTTGTAAACCTTCTCGATATGGGTACAGCGTGGAAAGCGGTGACGCCCGACAAGGAACTCTATGAAGGTACCGACCGGAAAACCGGTGCTCCCAAATGGACGGCAACGCGTGCGGATCTGGTTTTCGGTTCCAACTCCGAACTCAGGGCCATCGCAGAAGTTTACGGCAGCGCCGATGCAAAAGACAAATTCGCGAAGGATTTTGTATCCGCGTGGAATAAAGTGATGAATGCGGATCGCTTTGATCTTTTATAGGCAGGCCTCGGCTAAAGGAAATCACATCCGGCATTTATTGATAAAACGGAAAAGCTCCCGAGGGAGCTTTTCTGCATAAGGTATGTATCGATTACTTAAGGACGGATCCATGATAAAATATCCCGGTTTATGGTTTCCGCTTCGGTGGTTGGCATACCATGCGGGAAGCCGGGATACGAAATCAGGGTACTGTTTTTCGCAAGTTTAGCGGCCTTAACGGCGGAATTGGCGTAGGGTACAATCTGATCATCTTCACCGTGCATAATCAGGACAGGGATATCCACGCCCTTCAGATCCTCCGTAAAGTCGGTTTCTGAAAAGGCTTTTATACAGTCGTAGTGGGCCTTGATGCCCCCCATCATGCCCTGTCGCCACCAGTTATCGCGGATACCCTGGGAGACTTTTGCCCCCGGACGGTTGTATCCGTAAAACGGAATGGTGAGGTCCTGGAAGAATTGGTTCCGGTTGGTTGCCGTGTTCCTACGGATTTCGTCAAAAACCGAGATATCCACCCCATCCGGATTCTTGTCCGATTTTACCATTACGGGTGGGACTGCACCGATGAGTATAGCCCGGGAAATACGACCCTTGCCATGCTTATACGCATACCGGATCACTTCGCCACCGCCCGTTGAATGCCCAACATGAATCGCATCCTTAAGATCAAGAGCTTCAACAAGTTGGGCAACATCGGCAGCATAGGTATCCATGTCGTTGCCCTTGTCGGTTTGCGTCGATCTTCCGTGCCCGCGTCGGTCGTGAGCAATTACCCGATAACCCTGTTCGAGAAAGAAGAACATCTGTGCATCCCAATCATCCGACGACAGTGGCCAACCGTGGTGGAATACAATAGGTTGTCCGGAACCCCAGTCCTTGTAAAAAATGCGGGTTCCATCCTTCAAAGTAATCTTACTCATTGGATTAAATTTTAAATGTTAAGAATTCGATACGTGTGGTATAACAACCCTGTTTTTTTCTTGTTCACCAGCCAGGTGCGGCAAGTAATCGAACGGAGTGTTTGGTGCTGTCGCAACTAACCTTCTTATTGACGTGTTCCCACCTTTTTCATCAAACCCAATCGACCTAGATTTGTTCTGTCAGGGGATGTGGAGCAGCGACCACGAAAAACGGGCGTTACCGAAAAGCCAAACGAGTAGGACAACATCAAACTTATGTCAGAAAATTCTGTATCACTGCATCGGGTATTGAAGACTAGCCCGGAAAAAGTGTACCGTGCATTTACCGATGCCGCGGCCTATGTAAGCTGGATTCCACCGTATGGTTTTACGGCAACGGTTCATGAAATGAAGGTGGAAAAAGGCGGCGCCTTCCGCATGTCGTTCACCAATTTTTCAACCGGCAACAGCCATAGTTTCGGCGGCACCTATTCGGAGTTAAGACCCAACGAATACCTTCAGTTCAAGGAAAGATTTGATGATCCCAATCTTCCGGGAGAGATGACGACCAGCGTATGGATCAAATCATCTGTTGCGGGCACCGAATTGAAAATCGTCCAGGAAGGAATCCCGGATGCCATTCCTGCGGATATGTGTTACCTGGGTTGGCAGGAAAGTCTGGAGAAGCTGGCAAAGCTGGTGGAGCCGGAGATACCGGACGCTTGACACGATTATGGACCGGGATGGTGGGATGAAAGGATAATGATTTAACTCAAGACAGTAATGTCATCATCAAAGGTGGATGCACGGTCTATAAAAATCAACCTATTATTTAAGACGTCAAGTTCATAACCACAACACTACACTTACAACCTTCCCCTTCTCCAGCTTTTCTTTTTTTCGGACTTCCGCTTTGAGGGGAAGCAGGTAGGTATTAAGTTTGGTAGCAAACCAGATGGCAGAATCCCAGTCGGTGTTGCCGATTTTAGCGCGGGCTTTGAGTCTGCCCCAGCCTTCCTCTTCTGATCGTAAGTTGTTTCTGATTTCAGCTGAGATATCTATCGGAAGGGATATAAAGTACCATCCACCAGGGCCGTCGGAATGCCAGATTTTCCCTGAAAACTCAAATTGGATTTTGCTGGTCATTTTAGTAAGGATTAACAAGTACAAAGGGAATGAATATCCCATAAACGATCGGGCATTTTAAGAATCCCGAAATTACTTCAGACTGAGGATATTGTTGCTTTGGGAATTTTAGCTATTACGCCACTGCTCAGTAGAGAACCGGACGATGCAGTGAGTGACACAACGGAAGCTGAATAGTGTTTCTGTCGCTGGTCAATAAAAATACCCGTCGCACACCATCACCGAATACGCCTGTAATGCATCTGTACCAATCCGGTATCAAAGGATTTTGATGAAAGCAGTTCCAGTCTTTGCTCGGGTCTTCCGTCCCGGAAGAGTTTTACGCCATCGCCGACCAGTATGGGAATGACGGAGATGATGAGCTCGTCGATCAGATCATGCTGCAGTAATTCGTGGATAACTTCGGCGCCGCCATCGCAATAGATGTTTTTACCATTTTCGGATTTCAGTTTTTTTACGAGTTCGGCGAGATCACCTGTGTAGAACGTTGTTCTGCCGGAACTTGGCTTGGGTGTGCGGGTGATGATGTAAACGTCGCGGTCGCCATTGTCGTAGTAGCCGGCACCGATATGTTTAATTACGTAATCGTAGGTTTTTCTGCCGATGATCAGCGTATCGATGGTGGCGGTAAAATCGGCGTAGCCGTAATCTTCTCCTTCCTTATCGACGAGTTTCAGAAAGTCGAGATTATCGTTGGGTTTGGCGATATAGCCGTCGAGGCTCATGGCGATGAAAAGGGAGAGTTTGCGCATGGGTGTTAACTTGCTTGGTTAATCGAAAGACAACGGCCGTGAGTATTCCGTTGCAGATACAAATAAAAATAATCAGAAGATTGCGGCACCGTGGCATTCCCTGGTCCTGCGGTATACCAAACAAAAAGGCGTCCAAGTTTTGGACGCTTTTTGTGAACCCGCTGGGACTCGAACCCAGGGCCCATACATTAAAAGTGTATTGCTCTACCAACTGAGCTACGAGTTCATCAATGTTTTATCATTGATTGGGGTGCAAATTTAGGGATTTAAAAGATAACTTGCTCAGATTGAACAAAAAATATCAAAAAAAACTTCCGGAGTCGGTGCCAGCAAGCTATCCCAATCCGGCAACCCGTCCTATACTACAATCTACACGGAGAGTTGTTGAACCGGTGAAATTATTTTTTAATGCAACTACACCGAACCCAGATCCCAACGCCGGAACCGATAGGCGGCCTCCCAGAATGCGTGTTCCATCCGGCAGGCGATTTCATAGGCTTCCGTCATTTTTCCCCGCTGTGCCGGCGTACAACGCTCCGCTGCGCGATCGCAGATGTCTATGGCCCGCACAACCAGCTGATCGAATTCATCACCGGCATAGGTGTCAATCCATTTTTTATAGGGATTGTCGCCTGCGGTTTGATGGGCATAAATATGTTTTCCAGTTTCACGATAAATCCAGAAGCAGGGCAAGAGCGCAGCCATCCCGGTTTCAACGGGATCAAGAGCAGCGGTACTCTTCAGGAAATGAACATAATGGTGGCAGACGGGGGCCGCTTTGTTTGTAGGCACAATCTTCCATTCGCGGAAATAGGTTTCGTGCAGGGCATTCTCCACAACAATGGCTCCGGCCGCAAATTGCATGAAGGCCAGCGCATCCCCGTCGTCGGCTGCCCGCGCACCAATCAGGGAAAGGGCTCTTCCGAAATGAGAGAGATAAACTGAATCCTGCTCCAGATAAAACCGAAACCGATCGTTCGACAACGTTCCATCCTGCAGTTCAAGGATAAAGGGCATCTCCAAAATAGATTGGTAAATGGGAAGCGTTTTTTCCCAAACCTCAGCCGACCAACGCATGTTTGATCATTTTATGTGGATTGAAAAAATGATTCAACGGGCCATTTCCCTTCCCCGTCAGCACGTCACTGCCATGAAGTATAGCCTGCTGCACATAATCCTGACCGGCCGCTACCGCGTCACGATTGGAATAGCCCCGGGCAATATAGGCCGCAATGGCCGACGACAGCGTACATCCCGAACCGTGGGTATTGTTGGTGTCGTAACGATCGAAATGGTACTCAACAATCGTTCCGTCCGGCGTAAAATAAAGAGAGGTAAGTTTATCCGATTTCAGATGTCCGCCCTTCAATAGTACAGATCCCGGCCCCAGTTTCATGATGGCTTCGCCGGCCGAATACATATCGTCGACGCTGCTGATCGTTTTTCCCGACAGCACCGAAGCCTCATCCAGATTGGGCGTGATGATCGTAGACAGGGGAAATAATTTTGAGACGATCGACTGAATGGTTTCGTCCTTGATGAGTTTGTGTCCGCTGGAGGCTACCATCACCGGATCAAAAACAATCGGCGTTGACTTATAAGATGACAGTTCATGTGCGATAATATCCACCAGTTCGGAGCTGTGTACCATGCCGATTTTTATGGCTCCGGCGGGAATGTCTTCGAGGACGGTGCGGATCTGTTCAGCCACCGCTTCGGCAGGAATCGGATAAATGGATTTTACGCCTGTGGTATTCTGCACGGGGAGAGCCGTGAGTACGGAAGTGGCGTAGCAGCCCAGGGCTGAAAAGGTTTTGATATCGGCCTGAATACCCGCGCCCCCGCTGCCGTCGAAACCGGCAATGGTTAAAACCGAAGGATAGGAATAACTTTTCATAATGCGTTTTCGATTTGTGACCGAATAATTTCTGCGGCCCTTCCGGGATTTTCGGCACCGCAGATGGCGGAAACGACGGCGATGCAATCCGCTCCCGCGCGCATCACTTCCCGTGCGTTGGCCGCATTCATGTTTCCGATGGCCACCAGCGGCTTATCGGTGAGCTGGCGTATGAGGTGTACGCCGGAAATCCCCCACTCCGTTACCGTATCGGTTTTGGTTCGGGTATTGAAAACCGGACTGAGTCCGAGATAGTCCGAAACCCGGGTTTCGTTGTTGGCGAGCTGTGTGAGATATTCAATCGAATAGCCGACACAGGTTTGTTTCGACCAGAGCTCACGAACCCTGGTGGGCGGCATATCCTTGTTGCCGACATGTATTCCGAAGGCGTCCACTTCGCGGGCGACCTCCAGGTTATCGTTGATGATCAACGGAACCTTGTAACGGTCGAGGACCTCACGAAGCTTTCTGGCCTTTTCAGTAAACTCTTTAACAGAAGCCGTTTTCTCCCTGAGTTGTACGATATCCACCCCTCCCCTGATCGCTTCTTCAGCAACCCGATACATATTCCGGCCAAGACAGGACTCCTCTGAAATGACCAGATACAACCGATAAGGAAAGGAATGAGCGATCATTTGATTTCCAGTTTGAGTGTATGTTTAAATTCAGACTCCGTTATTGAAAAAAGCTTATCCAGCAGGGCGACCTGAAGGCTTCCCGGGCCGGCTGAACTTTTTGCGGCCAATTCCCCGGCGACCGAAAACAGGGCTGTCCCGGCAACCGTGGCCGCTGCAAAATCGTCAGCTACGGCAATAAAAGCGCCCAAAACTGCAGATGACGAGCAGCCCAGCCCTGTAACCCGGGTCATCAAAGGATCGCCGTTGGAAATATGGTATTCACGTTTCCCGTCGATAACAATGTCCGTTGCCCCGGAGATACAAACTATGGCTCCCACCGATTCATTCAGGTAGCGGCCGGCCTCAACAGCTTCATTGCTGGACGCCGTGCTGTCGACCCCCTTGGTTCTGGATAGGTTATGCTTTGCCAGAGCCAAAATTTCCGAGGCGTTGCCCCGGATCACCGAAGGGCGGTACTTCAATAGTTCCCTGAGTAGTGAGTCCCTGTACGATGTTGCGCCGGCTCCCACAGGGTCGAGCAACCAGGGCTTTTTAAGGGCCGAAGCAGTTCCGGCAGCCTTAATCATAGAGTCCGACCAGTAATCATCGGCAGTACCGATATTTACCACCAATGACTGGCAGATATTTGCCATCTCCTCAAGCTCACCGTGAGCATGGGCCATAATCGGAGATGCACCTACCGCTAACAAAGCATTGGCGGTATTGTTCATAACTACGAAATTGGTAATGTTCTGTACAAGGGGTGCTTTGGTTTTCACCTGGAGGATATACTCCCAGAGTTTTTTGTCCATACTATCCGTTTGTTTATGAATACTATGGCCCAGGAGATTGCAGAGTAGAATAGGAAGTTGGGAAACCCTGGTTTCCGTTTTTGAACTTTTCCCTACGTCGGTATGAGCCGAATCAGGTTCAAAGGGACTCTCTCAATTCTTTTTCAGAATACCCCTAAAGCCGAAACGAAGATAAGCCACATCTTTCTGTCGGCAAAAAAATAAAGCCGGTTACAACCGATCAAAACTGGATCGATTCCTACCTTTGCCAAAACGCGAACAACGTGCTGAAACTTTTCCAGAAACCTTATAATTTGTTTTTGCCCATTGCTGTTGGTTTATTCCTCATCGGGCTTTTTAATTTCTCCGCACCGCTCGAAATACATCTGCACGACACCTATTATGTGTTGCGGCTTGCCCATCTGTTCATCGTGCCCGCCACTTTACTGGCCGTGCTTTGGCTGATCGCGTATTTTACGGAGAAGTATATGTTTTCCAAAATTCTTACGTGGATCCATGTCCTTCTTTCCGTTGCCGCAGCCATTTTTCTGATCGCCACTGTTTTCAGTGCCTACAAGGAGCCAGCCCCCTTACCGGAAACCCCAAAAACTACAGAAGCCTATCTGGAATACGCCAAAAGAGAAGCCTGGTCCACCGCCGGTGCGATCATAGCCTTCCTGTTTGCCCAGCTGATCCAACTGGTCAATCTGATCCTGGGATTGATTAAATACGTTCGTTCCCGACAAAAGGAGACATTAGGTCAACCTTAAAAGATACGGAAAATCTTCGGTTTTTCAAAAGAACGGCCACCCTTCATCTCGAATTCCAAATTTGCTGGAATTTTAGCCGTCAATTTTCCAGAAAATCTGGAATCCCCGGCTTCCCTCCTGCTATTCGGAATTCTTGGCAGTGGGCACGACAGCATTCGCAAGGCTGGCATGGTCGCCGGCAAACATTTTGAAAAAGAACAGGTTCCAGAGAAACAGCTCATACCAATACACCAGTTCTTCAATCCAAACCATTCCAAACTTTATCTGAAGATAATGTTCCGGATTGTACAATAGTATAGCCTCCGTCGAACCCAATATGGCCATAACAGCACCGTAAATCGGAAAAACTCCCAATAAAATCAGAAGGTATACCAGTGTTGCTTTTCCAATAAACTGCTCCGTTTGTGAATAGTTCAGAAAGAGCAACGTAAGCGATGCGGTGAGGAAAGTAAAGCAGGAATAGATGTGTTCGTACTCCACCATTCCCCATATGAAAAAGGTGGCGACAAGCGTATAAATCAGAAATTGCTCCATGCGGGCTCCTACGCCGATACGGATGAATTTTTCCAGACAGAAATAAACAAATATCCAGGAGAAGGGCATGCATATAAAAAATAGGACTTCTTCCACGGGTAGAGAAAACAATTTAATTCCCATTAGATAGCGTTCGTTGAACCACCAAACCTGCAGGCTTTGAAACCATATATCCCAGATAAGGAATGGAATCATTACCAACAGACTCGCCTTGAAAAAGGAAGAAAAGAACCGGTTAAACCGGATGCCGGGATGAAAGGAAAAGACAAAAAAACTACGGTAATAAACAGATCGATGAATAGATAGGTAAAGGGTTCCATCAGAAATTATTTGAGTATGTATCCCCATGGGATTAGTAAGGTACTCAGACTGAAAACGATATATAACAAGCTTTTTGCCGTATTGTTCGGGAACCGCTTGAATATTGTAGGGTTTAGGGAAATCTGTTCATTTTCCGTATCTTTCTGAAAACGGCAAACCATGGACCAGCGCATCATTAACCTGTTCGATGAGTACACCCATAAACCACTCAGTCGCCATGTATTTCTGAAACGGCTCATCCAGCTAACCGGAACAGCTGCGGCGGCCAACTCGGTTTTATCCATGCTGGAATCGGATTATAGCCGGAGCGAAAATTACGCTGCCGATCCCGGCCTTATTGAAGAGGAAGTGAGCTGGCAGGGCGACGATGTGGTCATGAAAGGCTATCTTGTCCGGCCGAGCGAAGAAAAAAAACGGGGTGCTGTGGTGGTGATTCACGAAAACCGTGGACTTACGCCGCATATCCGGGATGTTACCCGAAGGACAGCCAAAGCTGGCTACCTTGCCCTTGGCGTTGATGCCCTTTCCGAATTCGGCGGAACGCCGGCCAACGAAGATGAGGGAAGAACGCTGATCGGAAAACTGGATAGGACAAAGAACCTGAATAATTATCTGAAAGCCCTCGAATATCTCCGGAGCAGGGCCGACTGTAACGGCAAGACGGGCTGTGTCGGTTTTTGCTGGGGCGGTGCCATGGCCAACCAGCTGGCGGTTAACGATCCGAGACTCAAGGCAGCAGTGGCATTCTACGGAGGGCAACCCGATCCAGCAAAGGTCCCCGCCATCAAAGCCCGGGTGCAATTGCATTATGCCGGACTGGATGAACGCGTTAATGCCGGCATTCCGGCCTATGAAGACGCACTGAAAAAAGCCGGCATCCAATACGAGCTTTTTATGTACGAAGGAATGCAGCATGCATTTCATAACGACAGCTCTCCTGCGCGTTATAACGCTGAAGCAGCAGCATTGGCCTGGGAGAGGACATTGGCATTATTCCGCGAAACACTTTAAAAAAAATAACTATGTCGAAATCAGCACAGCGCCGGTCGCCCATTCGTCAAATCGAAAATATGTTTACGCTGGCGCAGATCCGGGAGGCACACGCCCGGGTTAAAAGCGGTGCTGATTTCCCGGCGTATATTCGTGAAATCCGAAAACTCGGCGTGTCGGGATATGAAACCTGGGTTTACGATGGGCACAATACCTATTTCGGAAACGAAGGGTTCACGCTAAGTTCTCCACCGCTTTTTCCTTCCATGCCCGTTGCGCCGAAGGTCGACCGCGATCAATTCATCAAGATCCTGAAGCTGCACCAGCAGGGAGGATCCGACTACCCGACTTTTTGCCGTCAGTGTGGCGAAACGGGGATTGAGCGCTGGGTTGTGAATATTATCAATATGACCTGCACTTACTTTGATAAATCGGGAGAACCCATCCTGATCGAAGACATTCCCCATTAATCCCCTTTTACCGGCCTGTGCAGGACGCATGCTTGTGCGGGAATCGGTACCTTCGCCTTTCCCAAAAATTGGATGGTAAAAGAAGATGAAAAGGAGTTTAATGCAAAGGCTCTCGGGAACCCCGAAAATCATTATTGCGGATTACGTACTGCTCACATTTTACGGCTATTTCACTATAGGTTTTACATTGGCGGTCCTGCCGGTGTTCATCACGAGGGAGCTGGGCTTCAATACGGTCGTCGCAGGTGGCGTGATGAGTATTCAATATATCATGACCTTTCTGATGCGCGCGGTGGCTGGCACCATCGTCGACCGCAACGGACCGAAACGTGCCGTATTGATCAGCATGACATCCTTTATCCTGAGCGGACTGCTGCTGATTGCGGTTTTTCTGACCAGTGCATCGCCCCTATTAAGCCTGACATTGCTGATCGGATCCCGACTTCTTACGGGCTGCGGAGAAGGAATGGTGGGTGCGAGTCCGATCAACTGGGCCCTGCTAAGGGTTGGTGAAAAACATACGGCAACGGCGATTTCCTACAACGGCATTGCCAATTACAGTTCCCTGGCTTTCGGCGCCCCTTTGGGCCTCTGGATGGCAAGTTCATTGGGCAATTGGTCGCTGGGCGCCGCAACGATATTGTCGGCCCTGGTCGGACTGTGGTCAGCGATTCGGAAACCGGCCCTGTACGGACCAAAATCCACCTCCCGCCCTCCGTTTCTTCGGGTATTGAAGTCTGTTAGTCCTTACGGAAGTGGATTGGCATTGGCGGGAATCGGCTTCGGTACGATTTCCACCTTTATCACGTTGTATTTTGTTTCGCGTCAGTGGAGTTCGGCGGCGCTGAGCATTACCGCATTCAGCACAATGTTTGTAGCAGCCCGTTTGTTTTTCTCCCGCACGATAAATAAGTACGGCGGAATTAATGTCGCCATGATATGTATGGTTGCCGAATGTTTGGGTCTTTTGATGGTCTGGCAGGCCCCCAGCCCAGTGCTCGCCATTGCCGGTGCGGGGATGACGGGATTTGGATTTTCGCTGGTATTCCCAGCCCTGGGTGTGGAGGCGGTAAAACGCATACCGGCATCGAGCAAGGGTGCGGCCCTTGGTGGCTATGGGTTATTCATTGATATTTCGTTGGGGATCACCGGTCCCCTGGTGGGTTTTGTGGCGAATCATTTTGGTTTGCCGGCGATATTTCCGTTTAGCGCGGCATTGGCGTTATCAGGGATTGGGATGTGTATGATCCTGTCGCGCAGACCGTAGCCGCACGGCATGCCGTGCGGTTATCCCACAACCCAACATTGCCATTATCAGACATTGGGATATATTGGACCCCGGCACACAGACAGGTGTCTACCTATCCCCCCAGCGTTTCGGATTGTTAACAAAATATTCAACAATCCGTTGATATGATAATTCATCCCGTACGATGTGATCGTGAAATCGGCGATGCCATTGCAATTCATACCCTAGCCGATGCGCATGCCGGGATACCGATGATTTAAAAGAACCGACAATAGAGGAAAGCGAATTTTTCCCAATATTGCGGAAACGATGCAACGGGGAATGACCCGCAGAATTCCCCGGATTATCATTTTGAATTTCCGGGATAACCAGGATACCGTGGATATGGTCGGGCATGATTGCATAAGCACCGATTTCCATGTTGGCATGGAACGGAATTTGGTGCCATAAAATATCAGCAATTATTCCGACCGGCGACAAATTCGTCTTACCATCAACCACCTCACCGAAATAGCGAACACGTTTATAGGTGCATATTGTCACGAAATAGGTACCCGAAGAACGGTAATCCCATCCGTGTAACCGAAGTTATTTGTTTTGAATGATACCCATAAAGATTCCAACGATTAACAACTGTTGAAATTAATTTCATTGCGTTCATTTCCCAATTTTTAGGCAGCAGAAGCCCCCCCCTGCGCCGGTAGTATTTTCCCCCTGCCTGAAACAGGCTGGTTTACTGCTGAGCAGGGGACCAGACGATCAACGGAGCGACGCAACGGAAGCTGCGCAGGGTGATGAAGCTGGCTTCAAAATAAAATAAGACGTCGCGGGAAACTCCAAAACGCATGAATTATGGATTGGATCAGGTACGGAATGACGGCAGGATAATTCTAGCGGATGAATTTCATGGGGTAATCCACGGATACCCGTCCTTTGAGAACCTTCTGCAGCCGCGATTTCATGAGTTTTTTCGTCAGTGGTGTCAAGCGGTTAAGATATAGTATGCCCTCTGTGTGATCGTATTCATGTTGAATCATTCTGGCGGTAGCACCGGTGAACCGCCGTACCAACCTTTCAAAATTCCTGTTTTGATATTCGATGGTTATCGACCAGTTTCGTTTAACCTTGCAGGTCAGGCCGGGAATGCTCAAACAGCCCTCTTCATCGGCCCAAAGTTCATTTGAACGTTCTATGATTTCCGCATTGATGAAGGTTTCGACAATCCCTGCATGTTCAGGATAGTATAATGGTCTTTCCTTTTCGTCAAGGTTTTCGAAAGAAGATTGGCTGTCGACAATAAACAACCGGATCGGATGTCCGACCTGTGGTGCCGCCAGCCCGCAGCCGTTGGCATTGTACATGGTTTCCCACATATCGGAAATAAGCTTATCCAGATCAGGGTATGTGTTTTCAAGATCCGAGCATCTCTGCCCTAAAATGCTGTGCCCATATGCCAGAATGGGGAGTATCATTCTTCGGAATTTTGCCACAAAGCTCCAAAGAATCGATTGTACGGGCAATGAACCTATGTTAAGAAATCTGACGGCGAATTCGACTGAGAGCCTGAGGTGTAATGCCGATATAGGAGGCAACGTATTTTAGCGGAATATGTTTCAGGATATCCGGCTGCTCATGGAAAAGATTGAGATAGCGTTGTTTTGCCGTATGTTTTAATAACGCCAGCTCCCTTCTGCTTTTCTGCAGACATAGCCGTTCTGCAACAAAACGTCCGAGATAATTGCCGGCTATGGTTTGCGCGTAAACCTTCTGGAGATCGTCGTAGGATATCTGCCAGACAATGGTTTCGGTCAACGCCTGCAATTCGTATTCGGAAGCGGTTCGGGTGAGGAAGGAATCGTAGGCGCAGGTAAACTCCTTATCGAAGCAGAAATTGAACGTCAGTTCGTTTTCGTCATCCGGGATAAAAAACCGGATGATTCCGGATTCCACGAAGGACAGGTAATTTTCGATTTCGCCCCGACGTGTGATGATTGAATTTTTGGCAAATACCCTTTTAGAGAAATGGGAAGAAATAAATTTCCATTCCGATTCCTGCAGGTTAATGATTCTTTCGTAGTATTCGCGGATGTAGCCCATGGGAGATGGCGGTGTTTCCAAATTTAAGGATAAACTCTGGTTAACCGAAAAAATGGAACAGGTGTCCACAGCATTGGTCGTACAACATTGATGGTATGGCGACCGCTGTAGGTTCAAGGCATGCCTTGAACCTACTGCATGCCTTGGATCAGGTTGAAAAGTTGGGGGATTTGGAAGAAAGTGGTTGTTTTGCAGTGTGATGAAAAAAGAAACAGACCAGGACGCGACCAAAGAATTGTTGGGTTATCTTCTACCCGAAGGGACATTAGATT
>Ga0207415_1000954_pt1 | contig 16701 bp, 14 predicted proteins | sample Passage237A_FD_187369 | JGI IMG/M metagenome (GOLD analysis project Ga0207415, IMG submission 187369) | Cellulose adapted compost microbial communities from Newby Island Compost Facility, Milpitas, CA, USA - Passage2 37A (SPAdes) (version 3) ...
ATTCCACGCGGCAGAACGCCGCCTTGAGATAACGTGACTCCGGCACGTGTGCCTGCCACGGATGGTCGGCGCCCGCGCCGGTCACCTTGAGCACCTGCACCGTGCGACCCGCGTAATAGGCCGCGCGGCGCAGCATGTCGAGGAACTGTTCCTCGCTGACCAGCCCGGTGCAGGAGCAGGTGAGGAAGATCCCGCCGCGGCGCACCGCGCCGAGCGCGAGCTTGTTCATGTCGAGGTATTTCTTGAGCGCGGGAATGACCTGCTCGCGATCGCGCGTCATCTTCGCCGGATCGAGGATCACCACGTCGTACGGGTCGCGCTTGCCGTCGCGCAGCCAGTGGAAGATGTCGGCCTGCACGAAACGCAGCTTCACCTTGTTCAGGCGCGCGTTCCTCTCGGCGATGGCGAGGATTTCCTCGTCCAGATCCACGCCGGTGACCTCGCTCGCCCCGCCGATCGCCTTGGCGTAGATGCCGAAGCCGCCGGAGTTGCAGCAAAGATCCAGCACGCGCGCGCCGTCGCAGAACGTGGACAGGTACTTGCGGTTGTCGCGCTGGTCGGCGAAGAAGCCGGTCTTGTGCCGGGTGCCGGGTGCGGCATGGAACTGCACGCCGTGCTCGTGGATGACGACGGGCTCGGGCGGCGCGGGAATGCCGCAGTCGAAGCTTTCCTGCTTCTGCACGTGCTCCTCGGCGAACCAGTACAGGCTCGCGCCCGGGAAGTGGTCCAGCAGGCAGCGGCGGATCAGGTCGCGCTGGCGGAACATGCCGGCGGAGAAGTACTCGATCACCAGCGTGTCGGCGAAGCGGTCGACGACCAGCCCGGACAGGCCATCGCCCTCGGAGTGGATCAGGCGATACGCATCGGTGACCGCATCGAGCTTGAGCACGTCGCGGCGCAAGCTCACGGCATCGGCGATGCGCCGCGCGAAGAACGCCTCGTCGATCGCTTCGTCCGGGTTCTCGGTGAGCACGCGCAGCGCGATGCGCGAATGGCCGTTGTAGAAGCCGCGCCCGGCGAAGGTCCCGTCGCGATCGTAGATCTCGACCACCGAGCCGGGCTTCGGCCGCACCGCCGGCTTCTCGACCATCTTCTGGAAGATCCACGGGTGGTGCGACCGGCGTTCGGTCTTGAGGCGGATCTGCGGCAGGGCTTCGGCGTGGGCTCGGGTCATCCGGCCATGATAGCGAACGCCGCCGCACTGCTGCGGCACCGCACCGGTCCCTTGCGGCATCCGGCAGCGCGGGCTAGGCTGGCGACGCAGAAGGGGAGTAGCTCCCGCTGTCGCGATCGTCAGCACGAGCCAGACGGCTCCGGTCCGGCAGGTGGAACGCGCGATGCGTTCCGCGAGCAAGACCTTCGCCGCCGGTACGGCGTGGTCCCGCGGATTCGCGGGCGCGCCGGCGCGCCGGTGGAGCGAAAGTCCTGCTTCGAGGAGATCGGCATGCACACCATGGCCACGCCCGGCATCTGGGCCGCCTTCTTCATCGTCCTGACGCTCGCGCTCGCGGTCGATTTCCTCGTCCTGCGCAGTGCGGGTGCGCACCGCGTCTCGTTCCGCGAGGCCGTGCTCTGGAGCCTCGCCTGGGTTGCCGTCGCGCTCGCGTTCAATGCGGGCCTGTGGTGGTGGTCGGATCTGCACGTGGGCCGCGAGATGGCCAACCAGATCGCGCTCGAGTTCCTGACCGGCTACCTGATCGAGAAGTCGCTCGCGGTCGACAACATCTTCGTGTTCCTGATGATCTTCAATTATTTCAGCGTGCCGGCCGAGCAGCGCCAGCGTGCGCTGATGCTGGGCGTGCTCGGCGCGATCGTGTTGCGCGCGATCCTGATCCTGATCGGTGCCGCTCTGGTCGCGCGCTTCCACTGGATCCTGTACCTGTTCGGCGCGTTCCTGCTGCTGACCGGCTTCAAGATGCTGTTCGCGGCGAACCAGGAGCCGGACATCGACCACAACCCGATGCTTGGCTGGATGCGCAGGCATCTGCGCGTCACGCGCGACTTCCGCGGCAGTGCGATCACGGTGATCGAGGACGGCAGGCGCTGGTTCACGCCGCTGTTCGTGGTGCTCGCGTTGATCGCGGTGACCGACGTGATCTTCGCCGTGGATTCGATTCCGGCGGTGTTCGCCGTCACGCTCGATCCGTTCATCGTGCTGACCTCGAACGTGTTTGCCGTGCTCGGCCTGCGCGCGATGTTCTTCCTGCTCGCCGGCATGGCCGACCGCTTCCACCTGCTCGGCCACGGCCTTGCTTTGGTGCTGCTGTTCATCGGCACCAAGATGCTGGTTTCCGGGTTCTACAAGATCCCGATCGGCATCGCGCTCGGCGTGGTGGCCGTCGTGCTGGTCGGCTCCGTCGTTGCGAGCCTCGTGTTTCCGCCGAAGGACGGTGGCGACGAGGCCGGCAAGCCCCCGGTCTGATCGCGCAGCGGGGGTTGTGCCCTCGTGGCGCGGCCCCACGTTCCTGCGATGGACATTGCGCCGCCACTGCCGGACCCCACGCCCGCCTCCGTCGCGAACGACCGCCAGCGCGTCCGCTACGCCGTGATCGGCTCCGTCACGCTGTTGGCGGGCATCTGGATCGTCTGGCTCGGCGCGTGGCTGTTCGGCTGGCCGATGGGCGATCTCGGCGTGCGCCCGCGCCATCCCGACGGACTGATCGGCATCCTCACCGCGCCGTTCGCGCATGCCTCGTTCGCGCACCTGATGTCCAACACCTTGCCGCTGGTCGTGCTGGCGGCGCTGACGTTGTACGCCTATCCGCTCGCGGCGCGCATCGCGATCCCGATGATCTGGCTGCTGTCCGGCCTCGGCGTGTGGCTGTTCGCGCGCGATTCCACGCACGTCGGTGCCAGCGGCATCACGCATGGATTGATGTTCTTCCTGTTCGTGATCGGCCTGCTGCGGCGCGACCGGCTCGCCGTGGTCACCTCGCTGGTGGTGTTCTTCCTCTACGGCGGAATGGTGATGTCGGTGTTGCCGGGCGAGGAGCGGATCAGTTTCGAATACCACCTCGCCGGTGCGGTGGCAGGCCTGCTTGCGGCGATCCTGCTGCGCCGGCTCGATCCGGCGCCGCCGCGCAAGCGCTACAGCTGGGAGGACGAGGAAGATGCGTCCGAGCCGGCCGGCGACGACGAACTGGACCTTCCGCGACCGGCCGACGTGCCCGTGCTCTGGCATCGCACGCCGCCTCCGGCCGGCGCGCGCGTGGTCGAGCTGCGCCCGCGTGCCGACGCGGGGAACTCTCCGCCCCCGACGCTGCACTGAACGCGGGCGCCCGGCGTGGCCGGCATGCCGGCGTACCGTCCGGAACTGCGTTACGCTTCGCCCATGACGACCTCATCCGAACCCCGCCGCGTCGAACACCAGCAGACCGACAAGGGCTACGTGCCGGTCTACACGACGGCTGTCGTCGAGCAGCCCTGGAGCAGCTATTCGCGCACCGACCACGAAGTCTGGGCCGCGCTGTTCCGGCGCCAGCGCGAATTGCTGCGCGGCCGTGCCTGCCGCGAGTTCATCGACAACCAGGAGCGCTTCGGCATGGCGCCGGATGCGATCCCGCGTTTCGACGATCTGAACGAAGTGCTCGCCGGCGCCACCGGCTGGCGGATCATCGGCGTGGAAGGGCTGCTGCCGGAGCTGGATTTCTTCGATCATCTGGCCAACAAGCGATTCCCCGTCACCTGGTGGATCCGCAAGCCCGAGCAACTGGATTACCTCGCCGAGCCGGACCTGTTCCACGACCTGTTCGGCCACGTGCCGCTGCTGCTGAACCCGGTGTTCGCCGATTTCATGCAGGCCTACGGGCGCGGCGGCGTCAAGGCGCACGGCGTTGGCGCCGAGGCGCTGGTCAATCTGACGCGCCTGTACTGGTACACGGTCGAATTCGGCCTGATCCGGCAGGACGACGGGCTGCGCATCTATGGCGCCGGCATCGTCAGCTCCAAGGGCGAGTCGATCCACAGCCTCGAATCGCCCGCGCCCAACCGCATCGGTTTCGACATGCGCCGGATCATGCGCACGCGCTACCGCATCGACACGTACCAGAAGACGTACTTCGTGATCGACAGCTTCGAGCAGTTGATGGATGCGACGCGCCCGGATTTCCGGCCGATATACGCCGAGCTTGCCGCGCAGCCGTCGATTCCCGCGGGCGACGTGCTGGATGCCGATCGCGTCATCCAGCGCGGCACCGGCGAGGGCTGGTCGAGCGCCGGCGACGTCTGACGCCGACCACGGTCACGGGAGATTCCGATGCGAAGCGCCGTCGCCCTGCTGCTTGCCGTCGCGTGCGGCGCGTCGGGCCTTGCGCGCGCCGAAGTCGTCGAGGCCAGGCCCGATGGTTTTCTCGTCACGATTTCGATGCAGACGAAGGCATCGCCGTCTGCCGTGTACGAAATGCTGGTCAAGCCGCAGAAGTGGTGGAGCGGCGAATACACCTGGTCCGGCGATCCGGCCCGCCTCTCGCTGGTGCCGGAAGCCGGCGGCTGCTGGTGCGAACGCTGGGAGCAGGGAACGGCCGAACATGGCCGCGTGCGGATGGCATTGCCAGGACGCATGCTGCGGCTCGACATGGTGCCCGGTCCGCTGCAGGACCTGCCGTTGCGCGGCGTGCTGACCTGGTGGATCCGTGACGGCGAGGACGAGGCCGCGCCGACTGCGCTGGACCTGGAGTACCGCATCGGCGGTCCGGATTGGGCCGGGCTCGACGAGGCCGCGGCCGATGTCGACATGATGTTCTCGAAGCAGGTCGAGCGGCTGCACCGCCTGCTCGAAACCGGCAATCCCGAGCCGCCTGCCGACCCGAGGCCGGACGATGGCGAGACCTCGTACGAACGTGCCGCCGCGGCCGCCGAGCGCGCGGCCATCATCGAGCAGTGGCGCGCGGCGATGGAACAGGAGCTTTCCGGCAAGCCGAAGGCCGCTCCCGTGCCGGTACCGCCGCGGGAGTGATCGCGATCGCCCTCCGAACGGGCCCTGCAAGCATTGTGGCTCATCTGCGGTGCCCGGAAGGGCCGATCAAGGCACGAAGGTTGCTTCTTTCCCGGGACGTGCGCGCCGCCGGAGGGCGGGCGCCGGACCCTTCCATCAAGGAGATGCAACCGATGACTCGCAACATCCTCGCGCTGGGCGTCGCCCTGGCCCTTTCCGCCGCCACCACCGCGCAGGCCGCCGAAGCAGGCGACTGGGTCCTCCGTGTCGGCGCGCACCAGGTCGCGCCGAAGTCGAACAACGGCCATCTGGCCGCCGGAGCGTTCAAGACCGATGTCGGCAACAACGTGCGTCCGACCTTCGCGCTCGAGTACATGTTCACGCCGAACTGGGGCCTGGAGGTGCTGGCCGCGCTGCCGTTCGAGCACGAGGTCAGCCTGAACGGCGTGAAGTCCGCCGCCGTCAAGCACCTGCCGCCGACCGTCAGCGTGCAGTACCACTTCCTGCCGGGCGCGAAGTTCTCGCCGTTCGTCGGCGTCGGCCTCAACTACACGCGCTTCTTCGGCATCGACGAGACCGGGCCGCTGGAAGGCACGCAGCTCAACCTGTCCGACTCGTGGGGCGCGGCGCTCCACCTCGGCTTCGATGTCGCGATCGACGACCGCTGGCTGTTCACCGCCGACGCACGCTGGATCGACATCGAGACCGACGCCAGGCTCGATGGCGCCGGCATCGGCAGCGTGAAGATCGACCCGATCGTCTGGGGCGTGGCCGTCGGCTACCGCTTCTGATCCGTCAGGGCGCCGCGGCGCGTGCCGTGGCGCCCGCTCCGGGGCGGGCGGCGTGCACCGACCGCTGCGCGCATCAACCCCGTTCCTGCCCGGCGATCCATGCGTCGACGTGACGCTCGAGTACCGGCAGCGGCACCGATCCGAGCGCCAGCACCGTATCGTGGAACGCACGCAGGTCGAACTTCGCGCCGAGTGCCTTTTCCGCCCGCGCGCGCAGCTGGACGATGCGGATCTCGCCGAGCTTGTAGGACAGCGCCTGTGCCGGCCACGAGATGTAGCGGTCGACCTCGGTCTCGACCTCGTGCCGCGACAGCGCGGTCCGCGAGGCGAGGTAGTCGATCGCCTGCTGCCGGGTCCATCCCTTGTGGTGCACGCCGGTGTCGATCACCAGCCGCGCGGCGCGCCACATTTCGTAGGTCTGGCGACCGAACCGTTCGTACGGCGTGCGGTAGATGCCCATTTCCTCGCCGAGCTTCTCGCAGTACAGCGCCCAGCCTTCGCCGTAGGCCGAAATGTAGTTGTGCGTGCGGAATGCGGGCTGCTCCTTCTGCTCCAGCGCCAGCGCACCCTGGAACGAATGCCCGGGCGCCGATTCGTGCAGCGTGAGTGCCGGCAGGTTGTACAGCGGGCGCGAGGGCAGGTCGTAGGTGTTGACCCAGTACGTGTCCACGCCGCCGCGGCCCGCGGTCCAGAACGGCGCGATGGCCGTCGGGACCGGCTCGATGCCGAAGCGTCCGCGCGGCAGCGTGCCGAAGAAAAGATGCAGCTTCGCGTCCACGCGCTTGGCGATCCACGCCGCGTTCATCAGCAACTCCTCCGGCGTCTTCGCGTAGAAGCGCGGGTCGGTGCGCAGGAACTCGAGGAATGCCGCGAAGTCGCCTTCGAAGCCGGTTTCGCGCATCGTCGCCTGCATCTCCGCCTCGATGCGAGCGACTTCCGCCAGGCCGATCTCGTGGATCTGCTGCGGCGAAAGATCCAGCGTCGTGTACTCGCGGATCTGCTGCCGGTACCAGCGCTCGCCGTCCGGCATCGCCTCGGCGGCCAGCGTCTTGCGCGCGTTCGGCACGTATTCTTCGCGGAAGAAGCGCAGCAGCTTCGCGTAGGCCGGGATCACCGCATTGCGGATGGCAGCCTCGCCGTCGGCTTGCAGGCGGGCGCGCTCCTGCGCCGGGATCGAATCGGGCAGCGACGCCAGCGGCTTGTGGAACTCGCTGTCGCGCGGCGACTTCACCTCGGCATGGCTCGCGATCGACACGTCGCGTCCGGCGAGCACCTCGCGCGGCACGCTGAAGCCGCGCGCGAGCCCGGCGCGCATGTTCTCGGTGTGCTCGTCGAAGTAGCGTGGCACGTCGCGCAGCCTGGCGATGTAGGCGCGTGCCGCAGCGGCGTCCGGCAGTTGCCGGCGCGTCATGAACGCGAGGTCGGACCAGAACTGCGAGTCGCTGTTGAACGGCATCTCGTAACTGCGCAGGCGGACCTCCGCCGCGAGGTTCTCGACCTGCGGCCGGTACACGGCGAGGTTCGCCCGGTTCTCCGCCGACAGCTCGGAAGCCGGGATCGCATCGAGTTCGCGCAGCACGCGTTCCCAGTACGCGAGTCGCGCGCGTTGCGATTTCGCGTCCACCGAAGGCAGTCGTGCGGCGCGCGCATCCGACGTGGTGTCCTCGTCGTCCTGCCCGCCGAACTGCTGCTGGCGCCACGCCCACTCCTTCGCGTAGATGGCTTCGAAGCGGGCATCCGCCGAGGGTGGCGTGGCACACGCCGAGCCCGCGACCAGCAGGGCCAGCACCAGGAAAACGCGCACCATGAGGCGATCCTCCGCAACGACGAAACGCCCATCATCGCATCGCTTCGTCGGCGCGTCAGCCGCGACGCAGGCGCCGCCCCGCGCAATGCATCCCGGCGCGTGCCGGTTCTCGCCGGATGCGCGCACGACGTTTCACGCGCCGATCCGCCATGGCGGATTCCGCCGGTTCTCGCCGCCATGGAACAGGCAGAGTTCGTTTCCCGAGGGGTCGCGCAGTCGCGCCTCCCTCCACAGCCAGCGTTCGTCGGTCGGCGGCCGGGTGAACGCGAACCCGCGGGCGGCGAGAGCCGCAACCCTGGCGTCGAGATCGGAGCATTCGAAATACACCACCACGCCCGTGCCGGCCGGCGGGTCGTCGACGAGGTGGAGCGAGAACGTGGCGTCGCCCTCCGGACACTCGAACCGGGCATAGCGGGGCGGGCTGAGGACGATGAGCGTGAAACCCATCGCGCGGTAGAACGCCACCGACCGGTCGAGGTCGCGCGCGGGAAGGGTGATCTGGTTGAGGTTCACGGGTGCTCCTTCGCGATGCCGTCTCCGCCGGATTGTGCGGGATGCGGCGGGCGCATGCGCCGGCGTCGTTCCGTGACCGCGGAATGCGGGTGCGCGCACGTGTCGCGGTCGCGACGCCGGTCCCCCTCGATCCGAGTCATCGCGCGTTGTGCGATGCAGCGTAGGGTTGCCGGCGATCGGATTCCGGGCGGGCGGCGTTCGACGCCTTGACGGGTCCGGATTGAATCGGACGAGCGGGTTCGGAGGTGGATGTGAAGCGAGCGAGTTTCCTTTCCGGTGCGATCGTCGCAATGGTCCTGGCCGCCAGCGGACTGGGCGATCCGCCGGGTGCGCGGGCGGCGGAGGCCGGGGCCGGGCCCTTGCGCGAGCGCCTGATGGAGAGACGGGCGGAACGTCGTGCCGAGCGGCGAGCCGACGTCGTGCGGGTGCCGGAGGGCGTGCGCGTACTGCGCGATCTCGCCTACGGCAGCGATCCGCGCCAGGTGGTCGATGTCTATCGGCCCGTGCGTCCGACGAAGGACGCGCCGGTGATCGTGATGGTGCACGGCGGCGGGTGGCGCACGGGCGACAAGGCGTCGGCCCGCGTCATCGAGAACAAGATCGAGCGCTGGGTGCCGCGCGGCATCGTGGTGGTTTCGGTCGATTACCGCCTTCTGCCCGTGCCGCTCGAGCAGCAGCGCGACGACGTGCGCGCGGCGATTGCGTTCGTGCAGCGGAAGGCGGCCGAGTGGGGCGCCTCCGGCGACAGGCTCGTGCTGATGGGACATTCGGCAGGCGCGCATCTGGTCGACCTGATCAATGCCTCGGCGGGCGTACCCGCGCAACGCTCGCTGCGCCCGTGGCTCGGAACGGTATCGCTCGACAGCGCGGCGCTCGACGTTCCGGCGCTGATGAAACGCCGCCATGCGAAGCTGTACGACGACGCGTTCGGCACCGATCCGCAGCGGTGGGCCGCCCTGTCGCCGATGCAGCAGCTCACCGCCGCCGCAACGCCGATGCTGCTGGCCTGTTCCACGAAGCGAAACGACGATCCGTGCGAGGAAAGCCGGCGCTTCGCCGGACATGCCGAGCGCCTCGGCGTGCGCGCGGAGGTGCTGCCGCGGTCGCTCTCGCATGCGGAGATGAATGCGCAGGTCGGCGCTCCCGGCGCCTACACGCGCCGCATCGAGGCGTTCCTTTCCTCGCTGGACCGCAGCCTCGCCGACGCGCTTGCGGCGCGGTGAGGCTCAATCGCCGGCGCGATCCGCGCCGACGGCGCGCAGGTAGGCATCGAAGCCGCGTTCGACGCTTTCGCCGAACACCTCGCCCGTCGGTTCGGGTCGATCCATCCGGTCCAGCCGGAAATTGCGGAAGTCGCGGCGCAGTCGGCACCAGCCGCCGAGCGTCCAGGCGCCGCCCCAGAAGGCGAGGCAAAGCGGCTCCACCTCGCGCGTCGTGTGCCGGCCGCGTTCGTCGCGGTACGCGAAGCGCAGGACTTCGCGCGCGGCGATCGTTCCGTGCAGGTGGTCCAGCAGACCGGAGCGCGACTCGTGCCAGCCGCCCGGGGCGAAGATCCGCGACTGCCGCGAACGTTGCCGTAGCTCGGACGGCAGCACGGCCTCGATCTTCAGCAACGCGGTCTGCGCGGCCCGGTTCATGCGTCGTCCGGCGAATGCCTTGACGAAGCGCGTGCCGACGACGAGTGCCTCCAGCTCGTCGGCATTGAACATCAGGGGCGGAATGTCCGAGCCCTTGCGCAGCACGTAGCCGACACCGGCCTCGCCTTCGATCGGGATGCCGGAGCGCTGCAGGTCGGCGACATCGCGATAGATCGTGCGCAGCGACACGCCCAGTGAATCCGCGAGGCTGCGCGCCGGCAACGCGGTGCGTCGACCGCGCAGCGAATGGATGACGAGGAACAGGCGGTCGGCGCGGCGCATGGGCCCATTGTGCCGCGCCGGGCCGCGCGGGCATCAGCGTTCCAGCCCCATTTCGCGCGCGAGCGCGGCATCGGCCTCCGCTGCACGCTGCTGCGCAGGTCGCGCGGCGATGCGCTGCACATAGGCGCCGATCGGCTCGTCGCCGGGAACCAGGCCGAACCCGACCGCCCAGCCCAGCGCGCGGCCCCACAGCACGTCGGCGGCGGAGAACCGTTCGCCGAGCAGGTACGGTCCCGCTCCGAGCGCATCGCGCACCGTCGCCAGCACCTCGTCGAAGCTGCCGTAGGGCGATTGCGCGTGCGGCCCCGGCTCGCGCTTCAGTGCACGATCCGTCAGGGCCGGCTCGAAGCACGCCGCGTAGAACACCAGCCAGCGCAGGTACGCGCCGCGATCCGGTTCGTCGATCGCCGGCGCGAGTCCCGCCTCGGGAACCCGGTCTGCAAGCCAGATGAAGATCGCGACGGTTTCGGTCACGATCGTCTCGCCGCAGCGGATCGCGGGCACCTTGCCCAGCGGATTGATCGCCAGATATTCGGGCGACCGCTGTTCCTCGCGGCGGAAATCGATCGGGCAGATCTCGTATGCAATGGCGAGTTCCTCGAGCAGCGCGCGGGTCACGGCGGATCGGCTGAACGGGTTGTGGAACAGGACGACGGGATGATCGGTCACTTGCGGTCTCCGGGTTCGGGGAGCCGGCAGCTTGCCGCCGTGCTGCTGACACGGTCCTGTCAGCAGCCTGCGGCGTCGCGGCGGCTGGCATCCGCGCGGCCGACCCCGGACAATGGCCGTTTCCTTCCGGAGGCGGGCGTGCGATGAAGTCGATCTCCCTCACCCAGTTCCTGCTCGAGCAGCAGCGCGAAGGGCGCATCAATCCCGACCTGCGGCTGCTGATCGAGGTCGTCGCGCGCGCGTGCAAGCGCATCTCCATCGCGGTCGGCAAGGGTGCGCTCGGCGGCGTGCTCGGCAGCGCGGGAACCGAGAACGTGCAGGGCGAGACGCAGAAGAAGCTCGACGTGCTGTCCAACGAGATCCTGCTGGAGGCAAACGCGTGGGGCGGGCATCTCGCCGCGCTCGCGTCCGAGGAAATGGAAGATCCGCATCCGATCCCGGACCGGTACCCGAAGGGCGAGTACCTGCTCGTGTTCGATCCGCTGGATGGCTCGTCCAACATCGACGTGAACATCTCGGTCGGCACGATCTTCTCGGTGCTGCGTTGCCCGGAAGGCGTGCGGAACCCGCAGGCGCAGGCGTTCCTGCAGCCCGGCTCGAAGCAGGTCGCGGCCGGTTACGCCGTGTACGGATCGAGCACGATCCTCGTACTGACCCTCGGCGACGGCGTGTACGGTTTCACCCTCGATCGCGAGCAGGGCAGCTTCGCGCTCACCCAGGAGCGGATGCGCATTCCGGAGGACACCGCCGAGTTCGCGATCAACATGTCCAACCTGCGGCATTGGGAGCCGCCGATGCGGCGCTACATCGAGGAACTGCTGGCCGGCAGGACGGGGCCGCGCGGACGTGACTTCAACATGCGCTGGGTGGCTTCGATGGTGGCCGACGTGCATCGCATCCTCACCCGCGGCGGCATCTTCATCTACCCGCGCGATCTCAAGGACCCAGGCAAGCCGGGCAAGCTCAGGCTGTTGTACGAAGCCAACCCGATGTCGATGATCGTCGAGCAGGCGGGGGGCGCGGCAACGACCGGGCTCGAGCGCATTCTCGACGTCCAGCCGACTTCGCTGCACCAGCGCGTGCCGGTGTTCCTCGGCTCGCGCAACGAGGTCGATCGAGCCACTCTCTACCATCGCGAGGCGGCAGGCGCATGAGCGGCGACTTCATCGAGGTGTACGAGAACGCGCTGGATCCGAACGTCTGCGCGGAGATGATCGCGGCCTACAACGCGAGCAGCGCCCGGGTCACGCGCGGCGAGACGGGAGGCGGCGTGAACATCCAGCTCAAGGACAGCTGGGATCTCTGCATCAGCCGGTTTCCGGAATGGCGCAACGGCGAGAACATCTTCAACAACGTCGTGATGCGCGGGCTGCTGGACTACGTTCGCAAGTACACGTACCTCGCGCTGGCGCCGGTCGCGCTCAGTCGCAGCGACCCTGCCACCGGCAGGCTCGACACGCTCGATGCGGACGATCTGCGCGCGATGGACGATGCGCAGTTGCAGCGCCTGCTGGCGCAGCTGTTCAGGCCGGGGCAGATCAACATCCAGCGCTACCTCGGCGGTGTCGGCGGCTATCCGTACTGGCACAGCGAGATCTCGCCCAAGCCCGGCACTGACGAACACCTGCATCGCGTCGTGCTGTGGACGCTGTACCTCAACGACGGGTTCGAGGAAGGCGAGACGGAGTTCCTCTACCAGTCGCGCAGGATCGTGCCGAAGACCGGATCGTTGCTGATCGCGCCGGCCGGCTTCACGCACACGCACCGCGGCAACCGACCGAAGGGCGGCGACAAGTACATCGCCACGTCCTGGATCCTGTTCCAGCGCGCCGAACAGCTCTACGCCGATCCGCGCCAGAAGGCCGCGCGCCAGGGCTGATCCCGCGGCCGGCGCATCGCGCGGGCCGCGGGATCGCCGGCTGGCTCAGCCTCCGCGCGGCGTCTTGACCGGATCGGCAGGCCGCGGCGGCAATCCGACCGGCTGGCGCGCGATCGCGGCCTTCAGTTCCGAGATGGCGCGGTCGAGCTGCGGGTCGCGGCCGGCCAGCACCGTGGCGACATCGTTCTCGACCTCGATGTCCGGCGCCACGCCTTCGCCCTCGATCACGTAGCGGCCCGCGGTGTCGGCGGTCGCGAACTGCGGCACGTTCACGCTGCCGCCGTCGATCAGCGGGCCCCAGTCGTTGATGCCGACCACACCGCCCCAGGTGCGCTCGCCGATGAGCGGGCCGAGCTTCGCCTGCTTGAACATGTACGAGAAGATGTCGCCGTCCGACGCGGTGGTGCCGTTGCACAGCGCGGCCAGGTGGCCGATGAAGGTCTGCTGCGGATAGGTGCCGGTGATCTCGGAGCCGCGACCGTAGTCGAGGCCGAGCACGCGCCGCGACAGCCGTTCGATGATCATCGACGAGACGTTGCCGCCGCCGTTGTCGCGCACGTCGATCACCAGCCCCTGCTTGCGCAGCTGCGGATAGAACGCCTTGATGAACTCGCGGATGCCGTCGGCGCCCATGTCCGGGATGTGCAGATAGCCGAGCACGCCGTCGCTCGCGTTCTCGACGTAGGCGCGATTGCGCTCGACCCATGCGAGGTAGTGGAGCGGCATCTCGTCGTCGATCGGCTCCACCAGCACCTCGCGGCGGTCGCTGCCGTCCGCGCGCGAGGCCAGCGCGAGCTGCACGAGCTGGCCCTTCGGCGTGCGCAGCAGGCGGTACGGGTTGTCCGCGAGCGTCAGCGGCTGGCCGTTGATCGCGAGCACGTAGTCCCCCGTGCGCGCATCGACGCCGACTTCGGTCAGCGGCGAGCGGTAGCGCGGTTCGTCGTTGCTGCCCGGCAGGATGCTCGCGATGCGGTAGCGGCCGGTGGCGGGGTCGGCCTCGAAGCGCGCGCCGAGCAGCGCCACGTTCGGCCGCTCCGGCATGCCGAAGTCGCCGCCGCTGACGTAGGCGTGCCCGACGTTGAGTTCGGCGACCATCTGGCCGAGCAGGTAGTTGAGGTCGCTGCGGTCACCGACCCATTGCAGCAGCGGCTCGTACTTCGCGCGCAGCGCGTTCCAGTCGTGGCCGTGCATGTTGCGCACGTAGAAATGGTCGCGGTAGCGACGCCACACTTCGGCGAAGATCTCGCGGTACTCGGTCTGCGGATCGACGCGCGCCTGCAAGCCGTCGAGCGCGACCGGCCTTGGCTCCGCCTCCTCGGCGCCGGGTTCGATGCGCTTGTACGCGTCGTCCTGCCGCACGACGGCGATGTCCGCGTCGGCGGCCAGTTCGATGCCGTCGATGTCGTCCAGCACGTCGCTCGCCTTGCGCTTGTCGAACGAGTACGCCTTCAGGCGGTTGCCGAACGCGCCTTCGCGCCCGTAGTAGAAGCCGTCGCCGACGACGTAAAGCAGCGCCTTGTCGGTCACGCCGATCCAGCCGATGTTGTCCGGTTCGATCGGCGCGCGCACGAGGCGCTGCGCGATACCGTCGAGGTCGAATGTCTCGACGGACTTCTTCGCCCTGGTTTTCTTCTTCGGCGCATCGTCCGCGTCGCCGTCCGGATCGCCCGGATCGGTCGCACGATCGTTGCGCGGCGCGAACGGATTGGGCGCACCCGTGTGCAGCGTCACCGCGAAGATGCCGGCGCTGCGGTTGCCGGCAAAGTTCCACTCCACGCCGGAGATCTGCGGCGTCCATTCGCGGTCGCCGATGAAGTAGAGGTACTGGCCGTCCGGCGAGAACGCGGGTGCGTACGCACTGGCCTCGGACACGAGGACATCGCGGCCATCGGCCAGCGCGTGCAGGTGCAGGCGCGGCTGCTCGCTGGCCGGATCGGTCGTGCTGTAGGCGATGAAACCGCCGCCGGGTGACCACGCATGGTCGCGCCGCGACATGCCCGGATCATCCGCGATCGTGGTCGTCCTGCCGGTCCGCGTGGAGACGACGTGCAGCCGGCTCTCGCTGTCGACGAACGCGATGTGTTCGCCATCCGGCGAGAAGCGCGGCGCATACAGCCGGCCGTACGTCTCGTGCGTGAGCGCGCGCGCCTTGCCCGAGCCGTCGGCCGGCCGGATCCAGATCGCCTCTTCGCCGGTTTCGTCGGACACGTAGGTGACCTGGCTGCCGTCGCGCGACCACGTCGCCTCGCGTTCGTGCGCGCCCGGCGTGTGGGTGAGATCGAGCGTGATGCCGTGCTCCACCGGGACACTGAACACCTCGCCGCGCGCGGTGAACAGCAGCCGCTTGCCGTTGGCGCTGAGTGCGAAATCCTCGATGTACGCCTTCACGCTTCGTTCCGCGGCGCGTGCGCCGACGAGATCGCTCGGCACGTGGATCGTCAGCGCGCGGTCGGTGTCCGAGCGCGTGTCGTACAGTCGGATCGTGCCGTCCAGTTCGTAGGCGATCAGGCCGCCGTTGCCGCTCGCCCAGCGCACGTCGCTTCCGCGATGGCGGGTCAGCTGCCGGGTCGCGCCGGTTCCGGGATCGAGCCGGTAGAGGTTGAGATGGTCGTCGCGGTCGGAGACGAAGTAGATCGCGTCGTCCATCCAGATCGGGTCGCGATCGGTGTGCGCCTCGTTCGTCACGTTGCGCGACGACTTCGCGGCGAAATCGTGGATGTACAGGTCTTGCGCCCAGCCGCCGTGGTAGCGGTTCCAGGTGCGGAAGTCGCGGAACTTCGGCGAGTAGAGGATCCGCTTCCCGTCCGGCGAGAAGTGGCCGGTGCCCGCCGACGGCATCGGCAGCGCCTCGGGCATTCCGCCATTCACGGATACCGTGTAGAGCCGCGGGTGGGAGGTGTTGTACGAATCGCGCCACGAACGGAACAGCACCGCCGAGCCGTCCGGTGTCCATCCGTGGACCTGGTGATCGAAGCCCCAGCGCTGCGGCAGCGGGCCGCGCGTCGGGTAGTAGGTGAGCTGCACCGGCTCGCCGCCGCCGGCCGGCACGACGAACACCTGATCGTCGCCGCCGTACTGGCCGGTGAACGCGATCTTCGAGCAATCCGGCGAGAAGCGGGCCGACTGCTCCACGCCCGGCCCGGCGGTCAGACGGATCGCGGTGCCGCCCTGGGTGGACGTCGTCCACAGGTCGCCGGCATACGAGAACACCACGCGGTCGCCGCAGACATCCGGGAAGCGCAGCAGCCGTGTCCCGGTTGCGGCTGCGGCGTCGGTGGCGGCGCAGGCGAGGGCCGCGAACAGGGCGAGAGCGAGCGTGCGCTGGGCGAGCATGGCAGTTTCCTTCCGGCAGGGAGCCGCCATCAATAGCCCGCATCGCGTGTCGCGGCCAGCGCCGGAAGTCACGCGCGCGGCCGTCGGGATCGCGGCCGGAGCGGGTAGAATCGCCGCCTTCCGCATCCTCGACCGGCATCCGCATGAGCAAGCCCAACCCGATGGCGCCGCTGCCCGCCCTGATCTTTTCCGCACGCTGGCTGCAGCTCCCGCTCTATCTCGGCCTGATCGTCGCGCAGGGCGTGTACGTGGTGTTGTTCCTCAAGGAACTCTGGCACCTGCTGCACGACTCGTTCACGCTGAGCGAGCAGGCGATCATGCTGATCGTGCTCGGCCTGATCGACGTGGTGATGATCTCCAACCTGCTGATCATGGTCATCGTAGGCGGCTACGAGACCTTCGTTTCGCGCCTGCGCCTGGAAGGCCATCCGGACCAGCCGGAATGGCTGAGCCACGTGAACGCATCGGTGCTCAAGGTCAAGCTCGCGATGGCGATCATCGGCATCAGCTCGATCCACCTGCTCAAGAGCTTCATCGAGGTCGGCGCGCTCGGCGGGCTGCCGTTCTGCGGGCCGGAACTGCTTGCCGCGGCCGCCGAGGCCGGCATCAGTGCGCGCAAGACCTGCACGATCCTCACCTGGGACGGCGTGTTGTGGCAGACGCTGATCCACTGCGTGTTCATCGCCTCCGCGATCGGCATCGCTTGGACCGATCGCATCATGTCCAGCGGTCATGCGCCGAAGGCGCGCGGCGCGGCGCATTGATCGCGCTCCGAGGCGTGTCGGACCGGGCGGCGACGCCCGATCCGGCCTGGAGCCGCCTCGATCGTTCGTGGCGCCGCTCAGTCGTCCCGCGTG
>Ga0207415_1000958_pt1 | contig 16649 bp, 9 predicted proteins | sample Passage237A_FD_187369 | JGI IMG/M metagenome (GOLD analysis project Ga0207415, IMG submission 187369) | Cellulose adapted compost microbial communities from Newby Island Compost Facility, Milpitas, CA, USA - Passage2 37A (SPAdes) (version 3) ...
GGGCGGGGCTGAATCCTGCTTATGGGTGGAGCAGGCAAAGGTGAGGGTGGTAATTGTTATAAGAGTTCTTAGACGCATAATATATTTTAAATAGTTTATTCGTAAATGAACCAGGCAGTAGCTGTACAGTCTGTGTCAACTGTTATTCTGACCCAATGAGCACTAAAACCTTTGGGAAAATCATGGACGATAGAGCTGCCACCTTTTACTTCAATTTCTTGGTAGGTATGCCATCCCCTATGGTCAAAATCGACTTCAATCCGAAACTTTACATTTTGGTCGGCTTCTAGTCTCAGACGTTTTCTATCATACCCCGTCATAAGATATGGCAAGGAAGGTTCGTTCGCCTTGATAGAAGTATTTTTCCAGACACCTCCCTCGCCAACCGGCTTACCTAGTTTCCAAAGATCGTCGATTGCACCAAACCACAGACCCACTTCAGATGAACCGTAGTAATGATTATCGAATGAGGCGTCGGTTTTAGTTCCTGTCAGTACCACCAGTCCGCGCCAGGTACAGAAATCGCTAATTTGTTTTTCATCTGTATAAAACTTTTAAGTACTTGTATTTCAGTAATTAATGAGGTCTTAAAATGTTTAAGAGAGTAAATTTTCATCTACGTGCTTCCACCTTTTGAAGGTATTGCGACATCGGTTTGTGCTTAAACGATTGCCTCATCCATTGCTGAATTGGCTGGGGTCAATTTCATGTACGAGTTTGTTTTTTAACGGCTCAGTAACAATCCGACCTCAGGTAATGTTTTTTAGCCTACTACATTCTGCTTAGCAAAATGTTCTATCAGTTCTTGCTGGCTCATGCCCATCGCCTCTATCTTGTTGAGATAGTTACGAATACTCTTCTTTACTGTTTTGTCTGGTTTGGGTTTTAAAACGGGTTCTTTGTATTTCTCCTCTTTGGAGAGGATGTGATAGGCTGCCACTATAATCTTGTGCCCCACAGCAACCAATGCCTTTTTCTTTCCTCTGCGACCCACTAAGCCCTGATATTTGCGTTTCAGATAACCATCTTTTACCCGCGTAGCTCCCCAAGCACATTCTACCAGTAGCGTTTGCAGATGCTTGTTGCCCTTTACGGTTTTTGAGGCTTTTTTTTTCCGCCGCTCTCATTGTTGCCCGGGCTCATACCCGACCAACTGGCCAGATGGGTTTCATCAGGAAACTGATCCATATCGGCCCCAATCTCACTAATAATACCAATAGCGCTCTGTCTACCCACTCCGGGAATGCTCTGTAAGTTTTCTATCTCTACTTCATATTCCTTGGCCAACCGATCGATCTGTTCATCCAAATCCTTTAGAAAAGCTTCTTTGTCCTCTATACTCTTCTTGATCAGGCGCAGCATCGTCCGGTGGTGGTCCCGAAGGGTGCCTTCCAAGGCCAAACCGAAATTGGTTTTGCCGGCCTTGATCTTACCATGATAAAACACCATCAGCTCTTCCAGCTCGCTTTTGCCCTCAATCAGTGCATTGATAATTTTGGTACCCACTACCCCGTCCACATTGGTCAGCACACTACTCAGCTTGATATTGGCATCCTCCAATATCTTGATGATCCGGTTCTTTTCCCGGGCCATTTCCCCTACCACTTTTCTGCGATAGCGTACCAAATCCCGTAAATCACGGATCTCCACTTTGGGGATAAAGCTGCCCTTTAACAAACCGCTCAGCAAGAGTTTACTCAACCAGATGCTGTCCTTCTTGTCGGTCTTATGACCCGGTACGTTCTTGACGTGACGGGCATTTACCAGAATGACTTCAAAGTCTTCCTCAAGGACATTAAACACTGGACGCCAGTAAACTCCAGTGCTTTCCATAGCTACATGGCTTACACCCTCGCTCTTGCACCAATCTCTTAAACATTTCAAAGAACTTGTAAAGGAATCAAACTCTTTAGTTTCGAATTCCTCATTCCCTTTTCTGATCGTGGCCACGATCAGATCCTTGTGTACGTCAATACCACAACCGACTTTAATTAACTGCTCAAATGCGATGGCTTCCATGGGGTCTTACATTTAGATTCTGCTGGAAGCAAATTTATTCATCCCTCGGTTGGTGTGCTAATTCCTGATTCGCTCATGGACATTTCATGATATTAATAACCTAAATTTTGATCCAATAGTGGGTTTTTATCAATTTCCGCCTGCGGTACTGGTACAAGGTAATTTCGCGGATAGAAGGTTCGCTCCTGAAATATCTCTGGGGTGTAGGTTTTCTTACCAGTCACAGGGTCTCGATAAATTGACATTTTCAATGCGTCTTCATTATCCGTAATTTCAGCAATTTTCCACCGTCTAACATCGAAATAGCGATGTTCTTCGAATACCAGCTCTATGCGACGCTCGTGCTGAATTTTATTTAAAAGAGCATCCCCGGTGGCTGTAATCGGGGGCATTTGGACGGACGATCTTGCGCGAATCATATTAACATAATTTCTTGCCGTTTCTTCCTCGCCAAGATGGTACATTGCCTCCGCATAGTTAAGTAGTATTTCACCAAATCTAATGAAAATCCAGGGAGAATTTCCGACATTGGTACCACTTGGGCGGCCTATTTCTTCATTTATAAACTTCCTAACGCTGTAACTAGTAAAGGATGCATTCCAACCTTCCGTTCCTTCACTCGAGTCAGGTCCTCCGGGAAGGTAGGCACCTATTTCTCGGTCCTGCCAAGGAGCCCCATCGTAAAGTATACTCGCATAAAATCTGGGGTCTCTATTTACATATGGGTTTTGCGGATCATAATCTGGATCCTCCAAAGGCAACAATCCTTTCGTTGTTTCGTAGGCATCCACTAGGTTTTGCAACGGGTTGACTTGCCCATAACCTCCCGAACCATTTGGGAAAAAATGAAGTTCGATGCTGGCTTCCACACTGAGGTTATTCTTGAATTCACGAGCCCATATAACCTCGTTATTATCACTATTCAAAAAAAGTGATTTGTAATCAGGATGAAGTTGATAGACTCCCAAATCTATTATTTCTCTTGCTGCGTCAGCAGCTTGTTTCCATCTGTTCAGTTCGTTATCTGGATTATTTAATGGACTGGCATAATATAATAGAACTCTAGACTTTAACGCCATGGCTGCGCCTTTGGTAACCCTTCCTTTATTAGCTGCCGGATAATTCATAGGCAACAAATCAATGGATTTTTCCAACTCATCCATTATGAATTGTATACACTCGTCGAATGTGTTTCTTCTAACATTGAATTCATCATTTAGTCCGAAAGGAGTGGTGATTAAAGGAACTCCTCCATAAAATGTAATAAGCCGGAAATAGCACCATGCGCGAATAAATCCTACTTCTCCTTTGAAGCGATTCTTCAACTCTTCTGAAATAGGAGCTTGTTCAATATTTGCGAAGAAAATATTGCAGTCGGTTATAACATTGTAATAATTGTCCCAATGATGTAATGCTGTATTATTAACTGGTGAAAGCTCACCACGATTGATTAAATGATAAGTCTCCCTACCTCTTCTATATGCCTCATCGGAAAGAGGCATCATATAAAAATCCACTAAAAACCCATGTCTAATATTGTAGCAAGTATTAACATAAGCTTCGATCAAGGTGGCATCACTCCAAACATCTGCTTCGGAAATGCGATCAAGTGGTTTTCGATCTAGAAATTGTGAATCACAAGAGATAAAACCCAAAAAGACAGCAGATGCGGATAGACTGCAAAAGATACGTTTGAATATTTTTATATTATTTCCCATAGTCATAAAGATTAGAATGAAATATTGAGCCCGACATTGTAGATTTTTTGTTGAGGATAGAATCCACCTGTCTCACTGGTGCCCTCTGGATCGAAATATTTCAACTTATCAAAGGTTAAGAGATTAAAACCGTTAACATAGACCCTGGCACTTCGCAACTTAATGGTTTCCAAAATCGACGGGGGTATATTGTAAGCAATTTCAAGATTTTTCAACCGAATATAAGAAGCATCTTTCAGCCAAAATGTTGAACGATAGCCACTTATTTCAGCCTCATAAGTTGGCAAAATGGGGAATTTTGAGTTAGGGTTTTCGGGGGTGTAACGGTTATCCGCCCAATCTTGTAATATATTCCCTGCTAAGCCAGCCTGAAGAAAAATATATTGCTTCACAGCTGTTGCTCCCTGCCAAAGTGCTTGTATTGACAAGTTTTTGTGTTGAATTCCCATATTTAACCCCAACATCACTCGGGGAATATTCGTATAATCGACACGAATACGATCCTTGGCATCGATCAACCCATCGTCGTTGACATCTCTGTATTTAAGATCTCCTACGCGTGTTCCCACAGGATGTGGATGCCCGTTGATTTCTTCTTCTGAACGGAAAATACCAATTGCGTCATAATACAGACTAGTATTCATGGCATAACCCGTCCTCATTTGCCAGTATTGTTGGTTTATCGCTTCGTCAATATCAATTATTTTGTTCCGAGCATAGGACATATTAAATCCTACAAAATAAGGCAGACTAGCGTATCGGTTATTGTGATTTACTTGAATTTCAAATCCTTTATTTTCCACAACACCGATATTTTCATTGGGCAATTTCAAACCGGTATAGGCAGGTACTGAGGCATTTCTAGCAGTTAGAATATTGTTTCTCTTGGTTTTAAATACATCCACCTCAATATCTAACAAACCACGCCACATGCTAAGATTCGCCCCCAAGTTCATCGTTTGAGCGATCTCCCAGGTGATATTTAAGTTGGGTGAAGTTCCACGAATTACCGTTGTAGTTGGATTTGCAAATCGATACGAAGTTCCGAAACTATAGGTGGACAAATACTGAAATGAACTGATTTGATCATTACCCATCTGACCCCATGAACCTCTTAACTTCAGTTCGTCAAGTATATCCACATCCTCCAAAAAGCTTTCTTCAGATAGCCGCCAGCCCACCGAAATACCGGGGAAAAATCCAAACCTTTTTTCTTTAGGGAAGTTTTGAGATCCGTCATAGCGGAAATTAAAATCGATCAAATAAGTTTCTTTTAAATTGTAACTCACTCGTCCGAAAAGGTTTTGGCGAGCTGTTTCATAGGCACTACCCGAATTGTCTTTATCGGTAGCACCTCCGGCAAACAATTCGTCAATAGCACTAGTAATATAATTCTTTCTCTGTGCCCAAAAGGAGTTACCTTTTGTTTCGGTTTGTTCAACTGCAACAAAGGCATTTACAAAGTGATTTTTATACTCCCAATCATATTTCAGTCGTAGATTTAATGTGGTACGGTTATAATGACCCTGTGTTTGGGTTAGCTGGGGTGACGTCACTGAACCACCGACTCTCGAACTGTATGTATCTTCGTCAGGGTTATATTCATATACCATCCATGGTTTTCTAAACAACTTATTAAAAGAATAGTTTTTATCGTTAGCTACAAAACCGTCAACGGATAATCCGCGCACCCAAGGGATATTAACCTCATAGGTAAACGTAGTCTGATAAAGATTATCTCGTGTTTTATTATATCCAGCTTCCTCGGTTCCCATCACCAAAGGATTTTCTCCTCGCTCAATTCCCGGCGCAAATGAGCCGTCGGGGTTTCTTGCTAGTAAGAATGGATAATTTCTCCACATCGTGTGAAAAATGGATGTGGTGCCCATCGAGGGCATGTTTGAGTTTTCCGAGCGCATTGCAAAGTTCAAACCGACTTTTATATTTTCATTAACCTTCGCATCGATATTGGAACGAATCGAATAGTTATCATAACCAATAAAATTACTCTTTAGAATATCGTTTTGCTCAGAATAACTCCCCGATAGATAATACGTGATCGCTTCGCTGCCACCCCTTAGAGATAGGTTGTGTTGTGTTTGAGTGGCAACATTTCGCAATGATTCTTTAGCCCAATTCGTATTCGGATAACGTATCGGGTCAGAGCCATTTCTAAGTTTTTCAATTTCGTCGGAATTAAAGCGTCCAGGTTGCCCTTGATATTGATAGAGTTCATTCATAAACTCAGCATAAGTGGCCGCATCTGACATTTTAGGCAACCTAGTGGGGGATGAAAGCCCAAGATTGCCGGTATAACTAATCACTGGTTTCCCCTGGAGCCCTCGCTTGGTAGTCACTAAAATTACACCATTTGCCGCCTGTGCACCATAGATAGCCGCAGCAGCATCTTTCAACACGGAAATACTTTCTATATCATTAGGATTTATTTCATCTAATCCATCTCTACCCCATACCCCATCTATTACGATTAGGGGGTTATTATTACCTAATGTACTTTGACCTCGTATCAATAGGGTGGATCCGCTGCCCGGTAAACCGCTACTATTCTTAGTAATAATCCCGGGTAATCTACCTGCTAGAGAATTAGTTAAGTTGACCGCTGGACTTTGTTTAATTTCCTCTCCTTTGGCCACAGCAATGGATCCAGTCAGACTGACTTTTTTCTGAGTACCATATCCCACGACTACCACCTCGCTCAACGCTAAATTGTCTTCGGAAAGTGAAACGTTGTAGTCAGTTCTATTACTCTCGAGTTTTAATTCTAAAGTCTGGTAGCCAATGAAACTAAAGACCAAAACTCCGAGATCATCAGGAACGTTCAAATTAAATTTTCCATCCAAGTCAGTCGTAGTACCTATGGTCGTCCCTTTTAACATGACACTTACGCCTACCAGAGGTGAACCTCCCTCCTCGGTTACAACGCCTCTGATAGTTCCGTCGACCAAAGATTGAGGTATCATGTTTGAGACGGATTGTGTAGGGGTCTCAGATTGATTCTTACTTTTTTCTGATTGTTTTGTTATTAGGATATGCCTACCCTGTAGAGTATATTTTAATGACGATTGTACGGATAGCTCTGCAAGCACCTCCTTCAATCTGGCATTTCTGAACGTTAGAGTAACTTTCTGATTTAAGTCTATATGATTAAGGCTATATACAAAGGAATATTTCGTTTGCTCCTCAATTTTTTTTAGGACTTCGCTGAGTGGTTCGGCTTTAAGGTTTAGATTTATTTTACTATCAAAAGCATATATTGGTTTTGAAGCAAATAAAAATACTAACAACGTTAAAAATAAGGACGAGAATCGTAATTTCTTTTTAAAATGGGCAAAATAATGCCCATCCTCAGTGATAATGAGTTTCATATTCAATCAATTAAAGATTAAATGGTTTGATTTTTCCAGAATAGTGTTCTAGCATTCAAAATCCTCGATGTAGACAATTTTGCCAGTGATATAAAATTTGAAATGATTGACGCTGGCTAGAATTGTTAGAATCTCTTCTAGTGATTCATCTTGGAATTTTGCTGAAAATAAACATTCGCCTAACGCTTCGCCATCCACGAAAATGGTGACTCCGAACTGTTGTTCTAGTTTGGTAAAAATTTCGTCGTAAGGGACTGCGTTAAGATTAAGAACTGGTTTAACGGTTTCTGAAATGGCACTCTGTATTTGTCTGTTTTCCTTAACTTTCGAAAACGTTCTTGATGCTACTGAAAATACCACAATGTCATCGGGATTCAATACTATCTGTTTGGAATCATGAACATTGGAAAGGTTCACATTCCCCTCCAACAAATGTGTAATCACCTCAGTCTCGTTTGGGTAAGCTCGCATACTGAAAATAGTCCCCGTAACTGTTGTAATTTGTTCCTTTGCATATACTTGAAAAGGTGATCCATATCGGTGTGTAACATGAAATAAACATGCCCCTTCCAAATACACTTTTCGATTATGCAGAAACTCTCTATCGTACCGAATCATGCTATTGGGCTCGAGGATAAGTTTCGACGAATCGGGCAAATAAAACAGTAACTTTTCTGTGCTGCTGGTCAAAATAGTTTCACCGGATATATCTTCTTTGATAGGCCAAAACCAAAATGTGGCCAAAAGAAGACACACAACGGAAGCAGCTACACCCCATACCCAACGAAACCTTACAGTTGTAGTTAATTCCATGTCCCGAGTAATATTAACCCAAAGTCTTTGGGCTACTATTTCCTCAGGCTCATCATTAAATAGGTCGGCTTCGAGCTCAGGAAAACTTTGGTACCATTTCTTCAGGGCTTCAATTTCTTCTGTTGTACATTCATTTCTTTCATATTTTTTTAAAAGTTTTAATAATGTTTGCTTATCCATATGAACTAAGCGGTTCTATTTGTATCGACGCACTGACTTTTTAAATATACTTGTGCACTATTAATTTTTTTTCAATTTTTTCTTTAACCTATTCATTCCCTGATAAATATGGTTTCTAACTGATTGTATTTTAATAGCCATTAATTGAGCTATCTCATCAGCGGACTTCCCTTCAATTTTGCTTAAAATTATTGCTCTTCGCATTTGTTCTGGCATTTTATTTATCTCTGAATAAAGAATTTCTAGCTCGTCATCGCCAGAACTCGTTTTAATCGAATTCAATTGTTCCGGTATATAGTTGGTAAGAAATTTGTCTAAAGTAGCTTTTTCTCTAAATGCAGAAATCGTTTTATTGAATAGTACTTTATAAAGATATTGGCGAAAGGTTTCCCGAATGATGATTTTATGCCTGTTGTTCCAAATTGTAACAAATACATCTTGAATACAGTCTTCAGCATCCTCTTTATCCTGAAACCTCTTAAAGGCTTCTTTATAAAGTAGCTTCCAATAGCGGAGATAGAGGGCTTCAAAGCAGCTAACACAGTTCTCTTCTCTTACCGCATCGAAAAGGTCTTCATCTGTCCACCCCCTATACATTATGCGATTAGTCAGAAGGATTTAAAAATAGTTCAAAAGTAACTCCCCTTTGTTTTAGACGAACTTTTTTAAGTTGTTCCCTAATAGGGATAAAAATTGGCTTTTTTTTTCGTAAAATAATTATATCCTAATTTTCGGTCAATGACTATACGCATATCCAAAAATATAGTATTCCGATAAACAAAAATAATTACTTTACATTCAACCTAACCCCTTCTGTATGCGCCATAAATTCAGGGGCATACATGCATTGAATGGTGGTAACCCCGTTGCTGAAATCACCCTCATGAGTTGCCACAATTGGGTATTCGAAAACATGGGTCCCTTGTGGGAGATAATTGAAAAAGAAATGGGTTGCCGCATCACGTGTTGTTTCGTAATAGGAAAGATTTCCTTGCCATTTATAGCTGCTGATAACATTGGTAGGTTCAAGACCCGACCCCCGCATATCTTTCATATGGACATACTCCATATCCCTATCTACGGTTAATATAATTCGGACGGTCAATTTATCCCCTACCTTAACCTCATTGTCGTCAGTTAAAGCCGTCAAGACCGGCCCTCGATCCGAATTTCGAGTTATAAACAACTGCTTTTGAAGCTTTAATGGCGTTTCCGAGAAAGTAATTTTATCCAAGTCTTCGAAGTACTGCCAATAAACACCTCCCCAGGACGGGCGTGCTTGAACTGCATCGGAACCACTTATTTCTACTTCGATGTGACCCATTTCAGGGCGGACATCCGACCCAGCAATAGAAGTCTTGAAATACCCCGTTCCTGCCTCAGCGGCTTCATCTGCATCGAGTGTATGATCCCCTAAATGAATAAGGGCCTTAGGATTATCATGAAGCCAATCGGTTCCTCTTAACAGTAGAGCATAGCAGGCATCGGCGGTAGCTTTTGTACTCTCCCAATTATGAGTCCTTTTTTGGGTTAATAACCAAGTACGTATTTGATCCACCATTTGCTGGTCGTTGGCAATCTCATCAAAAGCCTCTACTATAAGAGCATGTTGCTCAATGGGGGCTTCTTGCCACCACCAACTTCGTTTAATCGTCTTCCAATAGGTTCCTTTTTCCGGATCGTGAATGGCCGTTTCACGCAATGAAGCTAATACTGATTCCGCTGATTTTTTGTCGCCCGCCCTGTAAAAAACGAGTGCCGCCATAGCCTGAACGTATTTGGTTTGCTCAACCCAGGAATTAGGTAGTCGACTTAAATAGAAGCGATAAGCTTTTTTGGATTCTTCCGAATATGCCTGTTGAGGGAAAAAGGATCGTGTATACAATTGGAAAATTTCAATGGGAGACAAGGTGTATTTATTCAAGTCGAGTGTTTTTCTTTTAAGCAGATCCTCGTAGTCTTGGGCTACTTGTCTATCCACATACTGCAGACCATTTAGAATGATGTTGTTCATTTTTTTAACCTGCGCTTTGTCAGGCGTGGTTAAGCCTAAGAGTCGACCCATTCCACTCAAAATATAATAAGTCACAAATTCGTCTACCGGTCCATCTTTAAACCACGGGAAAGCCCCCTCAGGTCGTTGAAGATCTTCTAATTTGGCCAAATTCCCTAACCCCGCGTTTTTCATCGTGACCAAGTCTAACAGCAACGCCAGGTTTCTCTTCTGCTCCGCTTCCGACTTTGCATCCAGAACCCAAGGAGTTTCTTCTAGGAGAAGTGTTTTTAATTCCTGGTTTTTTTGAAGATTGGAAAGGAGAGCAGAGGGGTCAATATCTCTCCATGATTTAAAGATTTGCTCAATACGTGGGGAACTGCTGACGATATGAGTAGCTAAGGCATTAGCAAAGTACCGATTCCAGACTTGCTCAGCACAATCATAGGGATATTCTATTAAGTAGGGGAGGGCCTGTATCACATACCAGGCGGGGTTTCCTGTATAGGTTACAGTAAGTGCATGATGAACCCTTGTATCTCCCAAATTACTTTGGCTTAATTTATCGAATTCGAAACGTTTGGAACCGGTTCCTTTCATTGTTAACGGAAGAGTTTCCGTTACCAGCATTCGGTTTGATAATACCGGAATCATGTTTTCTTCCCCATCCGAAAAAGCATCGGCTTCAGCAATCACTCGTACCATAATGGGTTCCGTAAAATCAGCCGGTACAACGATAGGGAATCGAAAAGAACCACTTTGCCCTGGTTCAAGGGTGAAGCGAGTCGGCGTTTTTTCAACCTGAAAATCCGTATTTAATAATTGCCCGTTAGATGCGTCCAAGATACTAAGCGTGACACTTCCTGAAAGTGTACGATCGGAGAGGTTAACGACTTTTGAACTGATGGAAATCTGATCGGACTGCCTCAAAAACCGGGGGATATTTGGTTGAACCATCAACTCTTTTTGCGTGATAACCTCTTGGGACTCATACCCAAAAGCCAAATCTTTCGTATGACCTAGTGCCTGGAACTTCCATTTCGTCAACGCTTCTGGCATAGTAAAACTAAATTCCAAGGAGCCGTCAGCCTGGGTTCTGAGATCAGGAAAGAAGAAGGCTGTCTCACGGAAGTCTTTTCGTGTAGGCTGGACCACACTCTCTTCACGTGTTTCCTGCACCGACGTGGCCATGGCATCCTCTGACTCAATCGCCATCCCTTCTGATTTAGTGAATGTATAGGCGTCTTCCTCTACGATTCGAGCCGATGCCATACGCATCAAAACGTTGTTCCTCTCTTCTGACAAGGAAATTATTTCATCATATTGTTTCCGGTATGTACGGTATTCAACATCTTGATTAAGAGAAACCCACCAACCATTTTTCAACCTAAAGGCTTGGTTGGTTTCCCAACTAAGGTGTGAATTAAACACTGGCCAAATGGCTGGCACTGCCCATTGGTGTTTAACAAATTCATCGAGCGATGCATCGTACATACTGGCGAGTAATTCCGCTGCGACTTTTTCTCCTTTCGATCCAGCAACTTTCAAGGTCCAGGTTTCGTTGCTTCCCGGCAGGGTTTTATCACGGAATGTGGCCAAATGAAGGGATAACTGTTTATTACTCCACGGTACTTGGATGACATCCTGAAACGTGTATACTCGATTATCTTTTACGAATAAATAGCTCACTCCAAATCCCCCTCGATCTTCCTCTTCGGCAGCAAAAGTAAATTCGTGAATACCGGAGTTTAGTGAAAAGATTTGACGGGTAGTGTCCCTGCTATTTCCTTTCAATTTTATCAACGTTTGTATTACATATATTTGCTCTGCCGACGTACCCAAACGAATCTGAGCCGTCTCCCCTGGCTCCACGGGTTGGCTTTCCTTAGTCCATAGGTAATTTGGTTTCGCTAATTGGGTGGCTTCACGTTCAAACAACTCCACAGTTCGCTTATCCTGTATCGTATCACCACTTGCTGAGACCGCAGTAAATTCCAATTCATAGTATCCCGGAGTCAGTCTCGCTGAGTCGGGAAAAATCCATTTTCCATCTTGTTGAGATATTCGCTTACCCATTAATAGGGCTTCTCCTTTTTCCCAGGTGCTTGGATGGCTCTCGTAATCATATTCATCCTGTGGGAAATGGGCGATAAACTCTTCTTTCGTCATTACAAACTGATCGGGGCGGTCCCAAACCCGTTTCCGCAAGAGTCGGTCTTCTGGAATCAGTTTTCGGATATTTAACGTAATATTGGCCGGCGTAAAAGCGCCATTTGTGTTTCGAGTAATGACTTTCAATTTGCTTAAGTCATCGGTCCGGTCGGGAAGATCTATTTCCAACACCAGCCCTTTATAGCCTACAGACACAGTTTGACGCGTCGAACGTGTTTCGCCGGCACCGTCTGTTACATCGACAAATACTTGATAGTCAAAAATCGGATCCGTTTTGGGATCTACCGATTTATCAGGAATGGCGGTGAATTCGATGGTGAATTTCCCCTCACTGTCTGTAACAGTTTCTCCGAATTTAATTTGTGTTGGAGCTTGGGTCGGCCACCAGCCCGGCCAAAAACGCCAGGAATAGGGGAAGCGAGCCATGCGTTCCACCCTATATCTCACGGTTGCACCATCAATGCTATTGCCTGCAAATGCTTCCGCCATCCCTGTAAGTCGAATGGTATCACCCACCTTGAACACTTGTTCGGGTTCTATCATTTCCACCCTATACCTAGGTCTTTTGTAATCCTCTACACGGAATCGAACTTCGCCTGCGATATTCGAGGCCTTGAGCCAAAATTCACCATTCAAGCCAGCGGTTGGTAAATGAAAAACACCGGATACTGTGCCAAAATCATTCGTCTGTAATGAAAGAGAGTCTACTTTTTGTCCATTGGCATCGTAGAGGGTTACCGTAGTCGAATGGTGTTCCACGATTTGGGATCCATTTTCCCCCTTTCTTTTCTTTAATAAAATCCCTTTAAAATAAACCGTCTGCCCTGGGCGATAGATGGATCGATCGGTAAAATAGAACATCCGAATTGTGTCTATTGGATAAGGAATTCTAGGGTTGGGATAATAAGTAGGTGCCTCTGTTACGAATCGATCATTCCCCAGTGTGAATTCCATCTCGAAGCGGTTCCACCGTGTGGGTGCTTTTAATCTGAAACGACCATTTTCATCGGTCGTGTAAGCCTCTTTATTTTCTAAGACATAGCGCTTCAGATTATTATTATAAATTCGCTCCCGTACCTGGACGACTACTCCTTTTAACGGTTTTCCGGTTTCACGATGCAATACGAAGTGATCTCTACCCTGGGATACAAAAGAGATGTTAGAAACCTGGAAAGATTCATAGGTGAAACTGGTCGATTGATTGTGAATTTCTGGGCTCGTACTGACAAATATTCCATATTCCCCCGGGGGCAAGGAGTCGACCTTTATTTCCACCCTATGATTTTGATAATCATGAGTAGCAGGAAGTTTTATAGACCACGCTCTCGTTACCGGCAAATCGTTTAGAAATAAAATCGCTTTTTCTGATCCCATCCGTTCCATTGAGTCCTTTAAGGATGGGGTAATCCTGACAATTTTAAAAAAAGCTGCTTCTGAATTTTTATAATTGAGCGATAATAAAAAAGGCTTATCGGGAATATTTACATCTTCTATATTCAATTTAAGTTCCTTCCGATAAATTTCGCTTTTGAGGTTATGGAGTTCAGCCCCCCCTTCTGATTTGGGAAATTTTTGAAGAGCGGGTTCCGCTACCTCCAGGGCTTTTACAGCAGCCATTCGGAAGGTCGTATCTCCATAAGGTGAATAGGTTAACGACTTTTCGTGATACCATTTTGCCAACATGTAGGAGGCCATTGCAGACTCAGGCTGATCCCCATATTTCTCAATGATCCTTTCTAAGGCATTTCGGTATAGTTCTTCCTTATCCGGGTGTACCGATTTCCGGTAAACATAGGATAATCGATGTAGATCGACATCGATAAGAGCCGAGGGTTTACGGTCGGATAAGTGAAACTCGATCAGTTTTTGATAAAGTAATAACGCTTTAAAATCTAGTGAGAGAGAATCATTGGTTTCAAACTTCACTTTTGAAAACGCTTCGGCAGGGGCGAACGCCTCCGTTTGATCCAACTCAAAATGATAGGTTGGAACCCTCACGGTTCTTTCATCATTTGTAAAAAAATTGAGTGCTTTATGTACTAAAAGATCATAGAGCGTAGGGCGTAATTTCCTTACATTCCCTTTCTCTATAATCGCATCATAGGGCTTAAGGGGTGTGGATTTAAGAAGGGTTTCATGTTGAATAGATGCCCAATAATAATTTGAAATCGTTTCTATGAAATCTGCGCTAGTCCATGTGTTTATATCGTCCGATTTTTGTCCCTGAACTAAGGTACGATCCATTAACACCCATCGTTTCGCCCGATAAATGGACAGATATTGGTCTGCCAGCAATGCATTTAGTATCGATCTTGCCGGCTCTGGGGAATTTTCAATTTCTGATTTTAAAGCTACTATCGCTGAAATATCCGTATCCTCTTCGAACATTTCCCGTAGTTGAATTTGGTGCACTAACGCTTTGATAACCTGCGCCTGCTGGTTTTCTTTTTTTGCTTTTTGATAGATTCCGTCTACTTCTTTGAGTGCGGATTGAGTTAAACCTTTGTCAATAAACTTGTCGACCTGCTTCCATTCTGATCCATATTTATTACCCGAGTTTTGACCAAATGCAGACATGGTTAGAATTAATAAAATGCTTAGAAAAAGGAGTTTCGATTTCATAAAATAATGTGTGGTAGTGGGATGATAGGGTTAAAACGTCTCGATTTGTAAATTCGCTACACTCATCATGGAAAATGGTCGAAAATTTATTTTTCATTTATCCATGATTTTTTATACTCATCCCTCGAAAAATAAAAGTAGGGAAATTTACTGGTAAATTATATTCTAATTAAAGATCCTGAAAACAGGGTATGGTTGGAACTAGGGTAGTTGAGATTTAACAAAGTAGAACCCGGGGATCAGTAACTTATTCTAAGAAATTAGATATGCTTTAGGGCGCAAATCAAATGATGAAGACATTATTTTTATTGGGAAGTTTAGGCCTACTCATTTCCTCTGCTGCTGGAGCACAGTCCTTTGCCAACTTACCTATAAAAGACATATCGGAGCAGACCCATCGACAAATAGTCATTGCTGCCGGTACACCCGAGGTCTACCAAGGCCATCCCACCACCGTTTTAATGCCGGATAGCACCACTATTTTTTGCGCATGGTCCTACGATCACGGTGGAAAAGCGGGGCCTCTAGCAAAAAGTGAGGACGGTGGAAAATCATGGAAAATGCTTAGCACACCGGCTGATTGGAGCACCACTTATAATTGTCCCAGTATTTATCTGCTCAAAGACAAGGTTGGCAAAGAAAGGCTAATGGTGTTTACAGCAAGGCCTAATATGTCACAAACCTGGAGTGAAGACGGTGGAAAAACATGGACCCCTGTGAAAAGTCTCGACAAGCCTTGTGTCATGGCATTTTCAAGTATTATCCGACTGGAGAATGGTGATTATCTCGGACTTTACCATCGAGGCCACGAAGATAGGGATCGTTCGCCACTCAAAATTTGGCAAGCTATTTCTACCGACGGTGGTGTTACTTGGGGTGAATCGACGATGGTCGCCGAATACGAGGGAAGATCGCCGTGCGAACCAGCCGTTTTTAGGTCTCCCAATGGTAAGCAACTAATATGCCTCATGCGGGAAAACCAACGTAAAGGACATTCCTTATGGATGGTTTCAAACGATGAAGGGAAAACTTGGTCAAAACCGGTTGAGACGCCCTGGGGGCTCACCGGGGATCGTCATATGGTTCGCTATACGAAAGACGGTCGAATCATTGCTGTTTTCCGGGATATGGCTCCCCATAGCCCCACCAGAGGGCATTTCGTAGCATGGGTGGGAACCTACAACGATATATTAAACGGACTATCTGGCCAATATCGGGTGAAACTCCTCCATAATTATGCCGGAACGGATTGTGGATACCCAGGACTTGAATTACTTCCCGATGGTACTTTTGTAGCCACGACCTATATAAAATATAAACCAGGTAAAGACAAGCATTCGGTCGTGGCTGTTCGATTTAAAATCGAAGAACTCGACGCTCTTTTTAAATAACAATTTGAACTGAACAACATGAATATCCCCCATAGCGAAGGACTCATTGCAGCCCTCTTCACCCCCTTAAAACCCGATGGTTCGGTCAATTTCGCACAAATTCCACCCTTAATTGAACACTTGGTAAATACGGGGCACAAAGGGATATTTGCTTGTGGTACCAATGGCGAAGGACCTAGTCTGACTCTTGAAGAACGACAATCCGTAACTGAAGCTTTTATTTCCCATTCAAAAGGACGATTAAAAACGATCGTGCATGTGGGTCATGCGAGCATTGCAGAAGCCCGAAAATTAGCAAAACACGCCGATCAGTCAGGCGCAGATGCTATCTCTTCTGTGGCTGCCTTTTATTTCA
>Ga0207415_1000983_pt1 | contig 16352 bp, 14 predicted proteins | sample Passage237A_FD_187369 | JGI IMG/M metagenome (GOLD analysis project Ga0207415, IMG submission 187369) | Cellulose adapted compost microbial communities from Newby Island Compost Facility, Milpitas, CA, USA - Passage2 37A (SPAdes) (version 3) ...
CCGCCCCCGATTGCCGCAGGAACCGACGCCTCGCGCGATCGACGCGCAGTTCGCGCTCGCGCGCGATCGCCTCGTCCAGCGGCTCGCCCGTGCGCCGCGCCTCCGCCGCGATCGCAGCCGCGCGACGCAGCAGGTCCGCCCATGCCGTTCTCGCCATGGCCCACCTCCGTTTGCCCATCGATCACGCAGCGACGAGCCGCACGGGGCCAGGCCCTGGCCCCGCTCCCCGCGACTCGTCGTGGAAGGGCGAGTATGCGCCGTACCGGCGCGCCGGAGACCACGTCCATGCCGCACCTCGCCACACCACGAGCCAGACCCCTTGCCACCACCGCACTGCGCACCTGGCTTGCCGCACTGCTCGCGCTGGGTGCCGGCGCCGTTCGCGCGGGCGGCATCGAATTCGTCGTCACGCGCACCGACGATCCCGTGCCGGATGAATGCCGGCCCGGCGATTGCTCGCTGCGCGAGGCCATGCTGGCCGCCGAAGCGAACGATCCGTTCGCCGATGCCGACGTGATCGTGCTCGGGCCGGGAACCCATGCCCTGGTGCGCGGGCCGCTGGATGCGGTCCGCCAGCCGCTGCGCGTGGTCGGTGCCGGCTCGCCGCAGACCCGCATCGAGCTGGGCGACGATGCCTACCTGTTCGAGGCGGCAGAAAACGCGAACCTGCGACTTGCCGGAATCGAGATCGCGTCGGGGGACGGCGTCGTCGTCATCCACGACGGAGCGAGCGCAAGGCTGGACGACGTCGTCGTCGCGGATGGCCACGTTTCGGTCGGCAGCGGCTCGAACATGACGCTGCGTGCCAGCACGATCCGGCGCACGCTGTACAACCATGGCGAGCTGCTGGTCGAGGACAGCGCTATCTTCAACCTCTACCAGATGAGCCCGCAATCCGGGGTGCCGCACGCGATGGTGCGCCGCTGCCATGTCGACGGCGCACTGCATCCCGACGCTGCCCTGCCTTCGGCCATGACGATCCATGCCGGCACGCTGGAGATCGAAGCCTCGCTGCTCGACGGCACCACGGTCCGCGCCATGGGCGCGTCGACCACGCGCATCAGCGATGCCACCGTGACGGAGGGCGAGATGTCGCTGGTCGCCGACGGCGCCGAGCTGGAGTTGCGCCGCATCCACTACATCGGCAACACCGGCCCGGTCCGTGCCGAAGCGGCCGCCACGATCACCATCGAGGACAGCCTGTTCGAGGACAACCCGGTGCGTGCCCTGTACGCGGCCGGCAGCTCGGAATGGAACATCACCGGATCGAGCTTCGTCGCCAACCAGGTGGATGGCAACGCCGGCGGCGCGATCGTGCTGGAGGACACCGCTGCGCTGCGCATCCGCAACAGCACCTTCCACGGCAACGGATTCTCGGTCGCGGCGGCCGCGGACGGCGCGCGCGGCGGTGCGATCGGCTTCCGCAACGGCGCCGGCGCGCGACTCGTGCTGCAGCACGTGACGCTGGTGCGGCCGTGGGTGATGCCGGTCGGCGTCGTCGGCACGGTGCTGGGCGGCCACGGCACCGGGGTCACGCTGGATGTTTCCAACACCATCGTGAGCGGCAGTTGCGGCTTCGGCGCCGGCGTGCTGCAGAACAACGCCGGCAACATCGAGTCGCCCGGAAACACCTGCGGGCTCGCGTCCGGCGACAACCTCGTCGGCGTGGGCAGCGGCGATCTCGCGCTGGGCACGCTCGGCGACCACGGCGGACCGACGCCGACGATCCTTCCCGCCGAAGGCAGCGTCGCGATCGACGGCGCCGGCACGCCGCAATGCCTCGAAGCGGACCAGCGCGGATTTCCGCGCCCCGGCGGCGCGCGCTGCGACGTCGGCTCCGTCGAGGCCGATGCCGACACGCTGTTCGCCGACGGCTTCGACGGCTGAGCGCGCGCGACCCCGGCCCGCACCGGCTTGCGTGGACGCTGACACGACCCACGCGAGCACGTGCATGCGCAATCCGATCCCGCTCCACCTCTTGTGCTTCCGATGCCTGCTGCTGACATCGGCGATTGCCGGCTCGCCGGTGCGGGGCGAGGACGGCGATCCCGATCCCGCGTTCGGCGACGGCGGGCGCGCCGTCCATGCCTGGCCGGCCGGCGAAACCTTGCAGGCCGAGACCACCGCCGGCGCGACGGCGCCCGACGGCAGCGTGATCGCCGGCGGCTGGATCAGCCATTCCGCCGGCCAGCAGCACTACGCGGTCACCTTGCTGCGCTGGCGCGCGGACGGCACGCCCGATCCCGGCTTCGGCGACGACGGCGTCGCGCGCATCGATCTCGATCCGACGGCGCACATCCGCGAGACCCTCGTCGCGGTCGTGCCGCAGCCAGGCGGCAAACTGCTGGCGGTCGCCGGGATCCAGCTGCCCGATCAGATGGCCTACCGACCCGTGCTGCTTTCCATGCGCGCCGACGGCACGCCGGACGAGGCGTTCGGCCCCGGCGGCATGCGGCCGATCGACACCGCGCCGTGGGATGCGCTCGGCGACGTGCAGATCCGCGCGACGGCGGCGCAGCCGGACGGGAAGATCGTGCTCGCCGGCATCCTGGTCACCGGCGACGGCTACCACGTGCTCGTCGGACGCGTGCTGCCCGACGCGAGCCCCGACGCCGGCTTCGGATTCCAGGGCTACCGCACCGTTTCGTTCGATCTCGTGGACGCGGGATACGACAGACTGATGGGCATCTTTCCGCTCGCCGACGGCAAGCTCATGCTGCTCGGCAGGGCGGAGATCGCGGACGAGATCACGGCTGCCGCACCGCCGGCGATGGTGCGTCTGACCGCGGCCGGAAACGTCGACACGGCATTCGCCGCGAACGGCCGCCGCGTGTTCGCGACCAGCCCCTGGCCCGCCGCGCGCTTCTACTACCGCGGCGTCGCGCGCCAGCCGGACGGCAAGTTCCTGTTCGGCGGCTACTGCCTCAACTGCTCGGGCACGTACAGCGCGGTGGTGCTGCGCGCGGATGCCTCAGGCGAACCGGACGCGAGCTTTGGAACGGCCGGCTGGAGCCTCGTGCCCGCGCCGACGAATCCCGCGCTCGCAAGCCTGCACGTGGACGCGCGCGGCCGCATCGTGCTGGCCGGCTCCACCGTGGGCGGCGGCGAGCGGCAGGTGCTGGTGGCGCGCCTGACAGCCGACGGACAGGCGGACACGAGTTTCGGCGCGGACGGCAACGGCGCCAGCGTTCTGGCGCTGCCGGACCACACGGCCGCCGAATGGAACGTGACGTCGGTCGCCTCGGAGCGAGACGGCTCGCTGTATCTCGGGGTGAGCAACTACGTCCCGATCGACGGCGGCAGCCGCGGCGGCGTGGCGCGCCTGCATGCGGACGGCTCGCTCGACACCGCCTACGGCACGGGCGGCCTGCGCGAGCTGACCCGCGAGCAGGGCAGCCGCATCGAAGCGATCGCGCGGCGCAGCGACGGCCGCCTGGTGGCGGCCGGATCGATCGACCACACCGGCGGCAGCCGCGACTTCTACGTCGCTCGCCTGCTGCCCGACGGCACGCTGGACCACGACTTCGACGGCAATGGCATCGCCCGCTACGAAATCAGCCCGCAGCAGGACGACGGGCTGGCGCTGGCGCTCTCCGCCGGCATGCCGGTCATCGCCGGACACACCTACGCGCCCGACGCGACCGCCGCCGTCCTGCGCCTCGAATCGGACCTGCTGTTCGCCGACGGACTGGATTGAATGTCGCGAAAACGCGAGGAGCACGCCATGCGTCCTGGATGCCGGTGGCACCGTCTGGCCCGCGCGCTGCTGCTCGCGCTGGCACTGCCCGCCGCGCACGCCGCGGACGGCGACCGCGACCTCTCGTTTTCCGGCGATGGCGTCGCATGGGCGGAATGGGCGGCGCCGATCGGCGCCATTCGCCGCGTCCACGCGGACATCGCCGCGGACGGAAGGATCGTGCTTGGCACGTCCGTGAACCGCGACGGCAATCGCGACTTCGCGATCGCGCGCCTGCACGCGAGCGGCGCCACCGACAACGGCTTCGGCTTCTTCGGCCTGCGCACGCTGGGCTTCGACCTCGTGCCGGACGGCTTCGACGTCCTGCTCGGCGTGGTGGCGCTGGCGGACGGCCGGACGCTGCTGCTCGGCAGCGCCGAGGCGCCCGGCGGCGCCGGACTGCCGGCGCTGGCGCGGCTCACCGCCGCGGGCAATGCGGATCCGTCGTGGGGCGTGGACGGCCGCCGTGTCGTGGCCGCCTCGCCATGGCCGATGCAGGATGTCTCGATCAACGCGGTGGCGCGCCAGCGCGACGGTCGCCTCGTGTTCGCCGGGACCTGCCGCACCTGCCCGGCGAATGCGCCGCGGTCGCGTTGCGCACCGACGCCAGCGGCCTCGTGGACGAGGGATTCGGCGATGCCGGCTGGACCGCGCTCCCGCTTCCGCCGCGCTCGCACGTGGTGGCGGCCACGGTCGATCCGCAAGGTCACATCGTGGTGGCCGGATTCGAGGGCGATCTGGCCAGCGACGACCATGTGCCGCTGCTCGCGCGATTCCTCGCGGATGGCGCGCCGGATCCGGCGTTCGGCGCCGGCACCGGCTACGTGCGCCTGACCGCGATCCCCGATGCGCCGGCCGGCGGCTGGATGGGCACCGCCCTTGCCGCCGACCGCGACGGCACGCTGCTGCTCGCGCTCGGCACCGACGAGGACCGCGACTCGCTGCGCGGTGGCATCGTGCGCGTGCGCGCGAACGGCAGCCGCGACCCCGGCTTCGGCGACGGCGGCCTGCTGCTCGCCGACCCCGCGAACGACACGCAGCTCGATGCGATCGCGCTGCAGGGCGACGCCCGTATCATCGCCGCGGGGCTGGTGTCGCGCGCCGACAGCGGATGGGATGTGTTCGCGCTGCGCGCGCTGCCGGACGGCTGCCGCGATGTCTCGTTCCACGGCAACGGCGTCGTGCGCCACTCGCTCGACGCGGCATCGGACCAGGCGACCGCGATCGCCTTCCAGGCCGGCCGCTGCTGGCCGGATCCGCGACGCGCGAGGGCAGCCGCGACGCGTTCGCGCTGCGGCTCGAAGCGGACCGCATCTTCACGGACGGCCTGGAACGGTGAAGTGCCGTCAGAACCCGAAACCGTCCGCGAAGATGCGATCGGGCAGCGCGTCCTTCTCGACCGCGCCGACGTCGCAGCCGACGCCATCGGCGGGGCGGACGTGGCCACGCTGGTCCAGCGGGTAGAACCGGCACCATGTGTCCTTCGCGCGATCGAGCACGATGCTGCCGACCGCGGGATCGAAGGTATCGGTGAATCCGCCGTGATCGGCAAGAGCGCCGAGGTGGAGCTGGATCGGCGGCACGGCGACTTCGTTCGATGCGGGATCGAAACCGCAGGAGTCCGCGCCCGCCTCGATGTTGCCCTCGGCCTGGAACACTGCGCCGCCACCGCCGAACGCGCAGCGGCCGTCCAGCACGCTGTTGTACACCCGCACGTTGGCCGGCCCGCCGCGCACGGTCAGCAGCGATCCCGGCGTACCGGCCGGCAGCGACGGCGCCTTGCGCATCGTCGCGTGGAACAGCCAGAAGATCGCCGTGTCCGCCGCGTACACCCCGATGGTGTCGCCGTAGCCGCCTCCGGCATCCTCGTGGAACGTGTTGTCGGCGAACGTGACCTGACTCATCACCACGTTCGCGCCTGCCAGCACGCGCACCACGGCGCCGTCCAGCGCAGCGCCGCCGCGGTTGCCGACGAACAGCGCGCGCTGGATGCGCCAGGCAGCGGCCTCATCGGCCAGCAGCACGGCCGGATCGCCGTTGGCGAGGCTGTCGCCGGCGACGACGTTGTCGCGGAACTCCACGTCCTCCATCCACACCATCGCGTCGCGGTTGCCTCGCAGCGGACCGGTGTTGCCGATGAAGCGCGTGCGCCGCACCACCACGTCCGCGGCCGTGCCGGCGACGGCCTGCCACAGGTCCAGCGGCCGCGCGGCGCCGCGAATCGTGCTGTCCTCGATCACGGCTTCGCCGGCGCCCCATGCGAGGACGCCGAAGTCGGGACCGGTCAACTCGGACCGCGTCACGCGCACGGCGACCTGCTCGCCCATCACGCCGAAACCGGACGCCTGGCTGCCGACGAGTTCGCACGTGCCCTCCGCCGCGATGCATGCCGCAATGCCTCCGATCGACGAATCGCGCACGCGCAACGCCACGTGGCCGGCAGCGCCGGAATCGCCGGCGACCACCTCGCCGCCCGGCACGTCCACCGCATCCAGCGTGGTGACCGTGTGGTCGCGGTCGGCGGCGATCGCGGTACCGCCTGCGGCGGCGAAGCGAAGACGGCGCACCGTGACGCTCGACTGCGCGGCGATGCGCAGCGCCGTGGGTCCGCCGCTGCCGACGATCTCCGTCGTGTCGCGTCCGGTGCCTTCGATGACCAGCTCCCCGAACGCCACGAGATCGCCGCGTGTCAGGAAGTGCTGTCCGGCGCCGAGCCGGACGACGTCGGCGCCGGGCGTCGCCTGTGCCGCATCCACCGCCTCGCGCAGCGAGCAATCGGCGGGCAGGCAGCCGTCCGGCGGCGGATCGTCGCCGCGCGTGACATCGAACGTATCGGCAAGCAACGGCGCGGACGGCACCGCAAGCAGAAACAGCAGCGAAAGGACACGCATGGCTCGGGGCTCCTCGGGGTCGGACATCCAAACGCGGATCGGCCTGCGCAGGGGCCAGTGGCTCGCGACCGCGCTGGTGCTGGCCCCGGCCCGCGCCGGCCGCCGTGGTGTCTGCACGACGCGGCGCGCTTGCCGCGCCGTTTCCCACCTGCATGGGGGCATCGACATGAACTGGAAGCATCTTCTGTTTTCGTTCGAGGGACGCGTCGGCCGCGGTCCGTACTGGGGACTGGTGGTGGTCTCGCTGCTGCTGTTCGGCATTCTCGGCGGCGCAAGCGTGATGACCATGCTGCGCGCGACCGATTCCGCCAACGCGGCCGGGGGCACGAGCGTGGTGACGATGATCGCCGCGCTGCTGCTCTGGCCGGCACTTGCGATCCAGGCCAAGCGCTGGCACGACGTCGACAAGTGGCGTGGTGGATCCTGATCGCGCTGGTACCCGTCGTGGGCGGCCTGATCGCGCTGGTGTTCAACGGTTTCGTGGCGGGAACTCCCGGCCCGAACCGGTTCGGGCCCGCGCCCGCTGCAGCACCGGCGGCGCGGACCAGCACTGCCTGACGGATGACCGGCCCGCCGCGCGCGACGCGCGCGGCGGGAACGCTCGCACCAGAGCGAGGACCCGCATCACCGACCAGCTCGTGGTCGCGCCCGCCGCCGGACAGCGCAGCCGCCGTGCGCGAGGGCCGGATGTCGCGATCGCCGCGCCCCGGCCCCGCATCGCCCTCCACATGCGACACGTCCGCGCGATCGGCACGGGCATGCCGGCCCGTCGTCACCGGCATGCACGTCGCCATGCCGCCGGAGCGAGCCGCCACCACGCTCAGCGCGACGCGAGGAGCCGCTCGAACCGGCGCGCCTCGTGCAGGCGCCGTGCGTCCTCGGGTCGCAACTGCAGGCGCGCGAGCGCATCGCGCAGGTCCGCGCGCGCACCGTCGACGTCGCCGTGCGCCAGGTGGATGCGGCTGCGTTCCAGCAACGCGCTGCCGAGCATCGCCGCGGCGTCCGGATCATCCTTTCCGGCGAGGGTGGCTCGCGCCTCCTCGATGAATCGCCCGGCTTCGTCGCGTTCCGCGTCGCCCCCGGCCGCGACCAGGCTCGCGGCGAGCGCGATCCGCGCCTGTGCCACCTCGGCGTGGTCGGGGCCATACATCGCCAGCAGGCCCTCCAACGCGCGACGACGGTGGCCGATGGCCTCGCCGATGCGCCCCTGCGCATGGCGCAGCATTCCGGCCACGTTCGCCATGTACAGATCCAGGTATTCGTCCTTCGCCATGCGCCCGCGCGCGGCGACGGCGGCATCGACCACCGCCTCGGCCTCGCCGAGCAGACCGGAATCGAGCAACGACTCCACGCGCAGAAGCGCCGTGAGCCACGTGTAGACGCTGTCGCCGGTACTTTCGCGGAAGGCCTCGAAGGATGCGCGCAGACGCGCTGCCGCCAGGTCGGGCTGCCCCTTCGCGCGCGCGAGCACACCGTGGAACTGCAAGGCCTGAGCGTACTGCGCGACGGCTCCGGATGCCTGGAGGATGCCGATGGCCTGCGCCAGCGAGCGATCCGCGTCGTCGAAACGCCGCATGCGCCGCTGCAAGTCGCCGAGCCGGATCAGCGTGGAGCCAAGCAGGCGATGGCCGGCAGGCAGTTGCAGGCGCTCGATGCGGACCGCCGCCTCGTAGGCCGGCAGCGCGTCCTGGTAGCGGCGCTGCACGCGCAGCACGTCGCCGATTCGCGTGTTCAGCATTGCGCCGCGGACGTGATCCTCGCCGCCTGTCGCGACGACGATGGCGAGCGCCTCGCGGTACCTGTCCAGCGCCTCGTCGTATCGGCCGGTTTCCTGCAGCACGTTGGCAAGCGTCGCCAATCGCGTCGCCACCTGCACGCTGCCCTCGCCGAAGGCCGCGCGATCGATCGCCAGCGCGTCGCGCGCGAGGCGCTCGGCCTCCTCGTTGCGCGCCGCGACGAGTTCGACCAGGGCGAGCGCGCCCGCGACCTGCGCCGCGCGCGGATGCCGATCGAGCCCCGCCGCGCGCAGGCGTCCGGCCGCCTCGCGCAACAACGGCGTCGCAGCGGCAATGTCGCCGGCCGCATGGACGGATTCGGCGTAGGCCGCGAACGCGTCCGCGCTCGCGGTGCTTTGCGGACCGGTCAGCCGCTCCTGCATCTGCCATGCGCGGCGCAGCGTCTCCGTCGCGCGCACGGGCTCGTCCACGCCGACCTGGATCTCGCCGAGATCGCGCAGCAGCTCGGCCTGCAGTTCCGCCTGCGCACCGAACGACGCCTCGACCTCCGCGATGCCTTCGCGGACGAGGTCGACCGGCGTGCGCGCTGCCGCCCTCGCGCGGGTGATCGGATCCTGCTCGCGAAACAAGGTCAGGATGAACTGCTTGACGCGATCGCTGCGCGCGAGTTGCTGCTCGGCCTTCTCGCGTTCGGCATCGGCGCGCTGCGCCGCCTCGCGCGCGGCGCGCGCCTGCCACAGCGTGGCGCCGAGCCCGGCCACCAGCGACAGCAGCACCAGCAACGCGGCCACGACCGCGGCGCGATGACGGCGGACGAACTTCGAAAGGCGATATGCCGCCGAGTCGGCGCGCGCCACGATCACGCGCCCGTCGAGCCAGCGGCGCAGGTCGTCGGCGAACGCCGCGGCGGTCGGATAGCGACGCTGCGGCTCGCGCTGCAGCGCGGTCGCGATGATCACGTCGAGATCGCCGCGCAGGCGGCGCGCGAGGCGCACGCGATCGGCGCCCTTCCCGTACAGCGACTGCACGTGCGCCTGCGTCTGCCGGCCGAGGCACGCGCTCGCGCGCTCGACCGCCGCGCCGTCCGCCGCGTGCGCGATCGATGCGGGATCGCCGCCTCCACGCGCACGCGGAATCACGCCAACCAGCAGTTCGTGCAGCAGCAGGCCGAGCGCATGCACGTCGGTCGCGGTGCCGACGGGCTCCCCGCGCAACTGCTCGGGCGCGGCATAGGCGGGCGAGAACGCGCGCTGGCCGGTGCAGGTGACGGTCTCGCCACCGGTCGGTTCGAGCAGCTTGGCGATGCCGAAGTCCAGCACGCGCGGCTCGCCTGCCGCATCGACCAGCACGTTCGACGGCTTGAGGTCGCGATGCACGACGAGGTGTGCGTGCGCCCAGGCCACCGCGTCGGCGACCTTCGCCAGCAGGGCGACGCGCGCCTCGATGCCCAGCTTCCGGTGCTCCGCCCAGACGGTGATTGCATCGCCGTCGACGTACTCCATCGCATAGAACGGCCTGCCATCCGCGCTCATGCCGCCGTCGAGCAGGCGCACGATGTGCGGGTGCGCAAGACGCGCAAGAATGCTGCGTTCCTGCAGGAACCTCCGCAGGATCGCATGCGAATCCATGCCGCGCTTGAGCAGCTTGATCGCCACGCGTTGCTCGAACGCGCCATCGGTGCGCTCGGCGAGCCATACGACACCCATGCCGCCTTCGCCGAGCTTGCGCAGCAGGCGATATGCACCGGCGCTGCGGTCCGGCGGCTCCGGCTCGCCGAGCAGGGCCGGCAGCACGTCCGACGGGCCCGCATCCAGCATGCCGCCTTCGTCGTCGGCGGCGAGCAAAGCGCGGACCTCGTCCGCGAAGGCGTGATCGGCGAGCGCAGCGAGGCGGCGCTCGCGCTCCTCCGGCGGCCGTTCGACCAGCTCGTCGAACAACGCGGAAACGGCGGCCCAGCGCCCGGCATCGACCATCTGCAACGCTCCCCCGAAGTCGCTACCGTGCCATGCTGGGGGCTCCACGGCAATCCGGGCCACGCGGCTCAGCCGCTGCGACACCGCGATACGCAGGCGGCGAGCGCGAGCGGCATGCCGAGCAGGACCAGCGCGAGCGGGCCGGTGGCCGGGCCGGATACGCATCCACGGGTGCCACGCCGGTGTCGTCAGCGACGCGCGTACGCTGGGCAACCTTCCGCCGGAAACCATCCCGCATGAACGTCCCTGTTCGTGTGATGGGCCGAGCTGCTGGCCGCGGCAAGCGGCGCGATCTACCTGCCGTTCGAGGCATTCGGATTGCTCCGCCACGCGGACCTGCTGCACGCCGCGCTGTTGCTGCTCGCCGTGCTGGTGGTCGCCGTGATGATGCAGCCATGGAGCCGCCGTCGCCGCGGCGCGACGCGGCGCGCACGTCCGGTCGATCCTGCGCTGCTTGGCGCGGCGCTCAGCGAACGCGGCAAGCTGGAACTGTCCGAGGGCCGCTTCGACGCGGCGATCGCACTGCTCGAGCAGGCGCTGCCGCTGCAACGCGGTGCCGATCCGCGCGGGCTGCCGCTATCGATCACGCTCGATCGCCTCGCGCTCGCGAACAGCCAGCTCGGCCGGCACGACCGCGCGATCGCGCTGTACGAGGAGTCGCTGGTGGTTCGTCGCCGCGACCAACCCGACGACGCGCCGGACGCCCTGCACGGCTACAGCGCGATCGGCAACGCGCTGCTGCGCGCGGGCCCCAGCGCCGAGGCGGAACCGTTGATGCGGCGCGCGGCCGACGGCGCGCTCTCGCGTTTCGGCCAACAGCACGTCAAGACCGCGCATTACCAGAAAAACGACGCGACCAGCCTGATCATGTTGCATCGCCCCCTGGAAGCGGCGGATCAGCTGGCGCTCGCGGTCGCGACCGAGCGCGAGCTGTATCCGGCCGACAGCCCGGTCGTCGTGGTCGGCATCAACAACCTCGCCGCGCTGGAACTGATGCTCGGTCACCTACAGCGCATGCGGCTGGAACTGGCGTCGACGCCATCATCGGCCGCCGCACTGAAAAACCTTGCGCGCGCATCAACTGCATGAACAACCCGAACGGCCCCGGCCTCGCCTGCAACGGCCCGGCGCATCCGGCTACTCGGCCTACGAGATCGACGACGACGGCGGCCAAGCCGATCCGTGCGCTTCGCTGATCGCGGTGACGTATGCGCTATCGAACGAACCGCTCGCGATATGGCGAAACATCGACGCGCTGTTCGCGATCGATCCGTCGCTCTGGTCAGCCGTGCTGGAGAACCTGCTCACCGACGACGACAGCCACGTCAGCAAGTGCTGCGACTTCATGACCTACGTCGATCCGATCGACGGCCGCATGCACCTGGTCCAGCGCGACGCGAACGATACGTTCAGCGCTCCGAACTGTGCGTTCGACCGCAATTTCAGCGCGTCGAACAAACCGGTGCTCAGCCGCCTGCTGTCGGTGCCCGAACTGCGCCAGCGCTACCTCGCGCATTACCGCACCGTGCTCGCTGACTTGGACTGGGACGTGCTCGGGCCGCTGTTCGAGCAGCAGCGCTAGCTGATCGACGCGGCGGTGCAGGCGGACCCCGAGAAGCTGTACTCGTACGCGCTGTTCCAGCAGAACTTTACCGGCGCCGTGACGCTGCCAGGCGGCGGCCCGGCCGGCGGCACCGTGGCCGGGCTGCAGCAGCTCATCACCCAGCACGCCGCGACCCTCGCCGCCAGCGCGGAACTCAACGCGGCCGGCTCGGCCATCGATGCGGTGGCTGCATCCTCCGAGTCGCCGGCGTCGTCCGATCCGGTCTGGATCGCCGCGACCGTCGGCGCGAACGGCAATCCGGTGTCCGGCGTCGGCCTGTACTACCGCGCCGACCCGACCGCGCCGTACCAGCGCGTGGCGATGCTGGACGACGGCGTCTACGGCGCGCTGCTGCCGGTCAGCGCCGGCCCCGGTCAGTCCGTGGCGTACTACGTCGAGGCGATCGCGCAGAACGCCTACCAGTCGCACAGCTACCGGCCCGCGCCGGCCGAACGCGGACCGCAATCGCTGACGTACGGCTACGGCGTTGCGGAGGATTCGCCGATGCGCGTCACCGAGTCCATGTACAGCAGCGGCGGCGGCGGCGAGTTCGTCGAGTTCACCAACGTGAGCGACACGGTGGTCGACATGGCTCGCTGGAGCATGGACGACAGCAACGCCCTCGCCGGCGCGTTCGACCTGTCCGCGTTCGGCAGCGCGCAACCGGGTGAATAGGTGGTGCTGACCGAATCGGACGCCGAGGGGTTCCGCGCCGACTGGAGCCTGTCCGCCGACGTGGAGATCATCGGCGGCGGGGCGTGGCAACCGGCAACAACCTCGGCCGCAACGACAACGTCGTGCTGTCCAACGCGGGCAGCGTTCCTTCCGCTCCGGTCAGCGCCGCCCGCAACGACGGTTCACCGCGCGCGCCGGCGTCGTGCCGCCGCCGCGGCCAGCGCGATGCCGAGCAGCAGCAGCGCGGCCGGCCCCGGTCCCGGCACCGGACGCACCACGGCCTGCGGCGGCGGCACATCGTCGTCGAGGATGGTGCCGGTCGCTTCGGCATCGCCAAGCGCGGCACCGACCGGAGCGGACAGGCGCACGAGGAAGGTCTCGTCCGGCTCCGCGTCGGTGTCACCGATGACCGGCACCTGGAAGGTCGCCGTGGTAGCCCCGTCCGGAAACGTCAGCGTCGCCGTGGTCGGCACGTAGTCGACGTTCGGCGTCGCGCTGCCGAGATCAGTCGCCACGTCGACCGTGACGCCGCCGTCCGAGGACGCCGACAGCGACAGCGAAAACTCCATCAGCGCGTTACCCGTGTCGCCTTCGATCCGCATCGCGTCGGCAATCGACAGCACCGGCAGCCCGCCAACGCCGCCGCCCTCGATGCGCGCGACGACGAAGCGACCGCGCAATGGAGCGAGGCGCTATACCGCGCGCGCCTGCGCGAAGGCGCGGACACGCCGACCGCGATGCGGCAGGCTCAGCGCAGCGTGCTCGCGGCGCGCCGCGCAGCCGGCCGCAGCGAGCATCCGTGGTACTGGGCCGGCTTCGTCGCGATCGGCGACTGGCGATGATGAGGGCGCCTCAGGCGCCGGCGATCTCGCGATGCAGGAACGCGCGCGCGCGACGCCAGTCCCGCTTGAGGGATCGTTCCGACCGCTGCTGCACCTGCGAGATCTCGGACAGTTCCAGTCCCGCGTAGAAGCGCATCTCGACCAGTGCGGCAAGCGCTGGATCCAGCTCGGACAGGCGCGCCAGCGCGGCGTCGAGGGCCAGCACTTCCTCGTCGCGGTCCTCCGCCGCTGCCTGCAGCGCGGTCGTCTCGAGCGAGACCGCCGCGACACCGCCGCCTCGGCGCAGGGCCGCCCGCGCACGCACGTGGTCGATCACGATCTGGCGCATCACGCGCGAGGCGACAGCGAAGTAGTGCGCACGATCGTTGACCGCGATCGCGCCATGGTTGGCCAGCTTGAGCCAGGCTTCGTGCACGAGCGAGGTGGAACGCATCACGTCCTCGCCGCGCAGCTGGCCGGCCGCGACGCGATGCAGATCGTCGTACAGCGCGGCGAACAGCCGCTCCGAAGCCTGCGCGTCGCCGTCGCGCGCCTTGCCGATCAATTCGGTGATGTCCGCCAATGCCCGTCCCTCCGCTCCGCTGCCGGACATTGCCACGCGCCTGCGCACGGGGCAATCGGTCCGGCCGGCGGGCGGCCCGCGCGCTCGTCGCATGCGCCGACGGTGCCGCGGTGTGCCCGCTCGCGTACGCTGGACAACCTTCCGCCGGAAACCATCCCGCATGAACGGCACCGTTCGCCTGGTCGCCGCAATCGAGGCCGCGAAGGGCATGCTGGCCCTGGTTGCCGCGAGCGGCATGCTTTCGCTGCTGCACCACGATCTTCGCGCCATCGCGTATGCGCTGGTCGAGCATGCGCACCTCAATCCGGCGGCGCGCTACCCGGCGATCTTCGCGCGTGCCGCGGAAGACCTGCAGGACGCCAACCTGCAGCTCGTCGCGGCCGGCGCCGCGGCGTATGCACTGCTGCGCCTCGTCGAGGCATGGGGCCTGTGGCGCGGACGCGGATGGGCCGAGCTGCTGGCTGCGGCAAGCGGCGCGATCTACCTGCCGTTCGAGGCATTCGGATTGCTCCGCCACTCAGACCTGCTGCACGCCGCGCTGTTGCTGCTCAACGTGCTGGTGGTCGCCGTGATGATGCAGTCATGGAGCCGCCGCCGCGCCCGCGCGAGGAACGACGCGACGACGACCGGATGACAGCCTGCGGCGACGGGGCCGGATCAGCGAGCCGCGGGCTCCTCGGTGGCGCGCGGAACGAGACGCAGCAGGCGCCCTGCGCGGCCGTCCTCCAGCAGCCACACCGCGCCGTCCGGCCCCTGCTCGACCGAGCGGATGCGCCTGCCCATGTCGAAGCGCTCGACTTCGTGCGCGGATTCGCCGTCGAACGCGACACGCACCAGCGCCTGCGAGGACAGCCCGGAGATCAGCGCGTTGCCGCGCCATTGCGGGAACATCGTGCCGGAGTAGATCAGCAGGTTCGACGGCGAGATCACCGGCGTCCACCAGAGCGCCGGCGCGGCGAATTCCGGGCGCGTGTCGTGATCGGGGATCGGCGTGCCGTCGTAGTGGTCGCCATTGGAAACGATCGGGTAGCCGTAGTTGGCTCCGCGCCGCACGATGTTCAGCTCGTCGCCGCCCTTCGGACCCATCTCGACTTCCCACAGGCGCCCCCGCGCATCGAAATCCATGCCGAGCACGTTGCGATGGCCGAGCGACCAGATCTGCGCGGCGACGCCACCCTGCGCGACAAACGGATTGTCGGCGGGAACCGAACCGTCGTCGTTCAGACGCACGATCTTGCCGAGGTTGGTCTGCATGTCCTGCGCCGGATCGAACTTCTGCCGTTCGCTGGAGCTGATCCAGAGCTTGCCGTCCGGACCGAACAGCAGGCGGTGGCCGTAATGGCCACGCCCGGACACCTTCGGCACCTGGCGCCAGATCACCTCGAGGCTGGTGAGCCTGCCGCCGTCGCCATCCGGCTCGAACGTCGCGCGCGCGACGGCCGCGCCGCGCGTGTCGCCCTCGCCGGCTTCGGCGTAGCTGAGATACACCCAGTGGTTGCCGGCGTGGCGCGGATGCAACGCGACGTCGCCGAACCCGCCCTGGCCGCCGTAGTCGACCGTCGGCGCGCCGATCACGTCGCCCACCGCGCCGGATGCGCTCACGCGCTTGAGCGCGCCCTTCCTTTCCGTGACCAGCATGCTGCCGTCCGGCAGGAACGCCATTGCCCACGGCTCGTCCAGCGTCGCGACGGCCTCGACCGCAAATGGTCGTTCGGAGGTTCCCGGTTCCTGCACGCGCTCGGCACCCGCGCCAGTGCACCCCGCGAGCGCCAGAGCCAGCGCGATCGTCCAAACCGGATTGTTCATGGCGCACCTCGCCGCTTGCCGCGTGCTGGCACTTTGTCCGGACGCGCGCGATGATGCAAGGGAGAAAAGTACGGGAAAGGTCCTTCCGCTGGACCTTTCGCCGGGACCATGCCGAAAGGGATCGGCTGGGGGGTTCGATCCCTTGCACCCGGCGCCTGGAAGAAGCCGGTCGGCATGTTGCGGAAGGAATCCGACAACGTCCGGGATCGAGGATGCGTCCTCGCGAAGCGCACGCATACTGGACAGGCGGCGCCGACATCGGCAGCCGATGCGTTCGTCGCGGGTGACGTTCAAGCCGGCTGGACGATTCCGCTTGCGCGTACCTGCCCGAGCGGGCGGTCGCGCGCGAAGCGGGAGCATGGACGGCTTCGCGCGACAGGCGCAACGCCGGAAGGAAAAACGGCTCTCTCGCGTTTCGTGTGGAAAGAGCCTGATCATGCTGCCGCAGGTTTCAGCCATGGATTGCGCGGCAGGTGTTTGAGCTTGGCGCACAGCAGGTAGGCGATCGCGATCAGGTTGTCGTTGGTG
>Ga0207415_1000986_pt1 | contig 16308 bp, 10 predicted proteins | sample Passage237A_FD_187369 | JGI IMG/M metagenome (GOLD analysis project Ga0207415, IMG submission 187369) | Cellulose adapted compost microbial communities from Newby Island Compost Facility, Milpitas, CA, USA - Passage2 37A (SPAdes) (version 3) ...
TTACCATAAAAAAATTAATCTCTTGCCCTATCGAAAGGATAGAATGATTATATTCGTAGCTGAATTATTTTAATTAACACTTTTTTATATGTTTAAACTATTTACTAAACTAAGCTTCTTGTGGGTCATTTTACTGGGAGCTTTAGCGTTTGGTCAGATTTCTAACAGGCCTTCGGACGACTTGGTCCGACGGGCCATGCTCCAATCTGCAGGAGATAAAGTGCTGACAAACGAGGATTTGAACTATGAACTGACGGATTTCTACACCAACACCAAAAATGGAATCCAGCATATTTATTTGCGTCAGTCAATTAACGAGTTGGAGGTGATTGGAACGGAATCTTCCATCCACATTTCATCTACCGGAAAAATTTCTCATGTAAACAATAAATTTACCAACAGTATCCTCAAGAGGGTGAACAATACGGACAGTACACCCCAAATCAGCCAGGTACAAGCTGTGAACTATGCAGCCATGCATCTGGGCTATCCCATCACACAAACACTACAACTGGTTTCACAGGCCAACACGGCAGATAGAAAATCAGTTGTGAGCAATGGGGGGATGTCGCTGAGTGATATTCCGGTAAAACTGTTGTATTACCTGAACGAGGAAGGAAATTTGAATTTGGTTTGGGAATTATCCATTGAATCCACCAATCAAACCGAATGGTACAATGTACGCGTAAATGCAAAAAACGGACAAATCATTGACAAAGTTAGCTGGGCGAATTCATGTAATTTTGACCATGATCATTCTCATGACAACGGTGTGTTCCATTTCACAAACAACTTTTACACGCCATTTACTCCTCAGTTTAACTTCAGCCCCAATGTACTCGGGACATACAATGTTTTTGCCATGCCGCTCGAAAGCCCATATTATGGGGGCAGGACAATGCTGGCAGCCGATGATGTAGTGAATTTCAATGCATCACCCTACGGCTGGCATGACACCAACGGAGTTTCTGGTCCGGAATATACCACTACCCGTGGAAACAATGTGAATGCGTACGAAGATGGAGACAATCCCGGCTTTCAGCCCGACGGTGGTTCAAGTCTTGTATTCGACTTCCCGTTCAACATAAATTATTCCAGTGGCAATCAGTCAGAGTCTGCAGCCATTACCAATCTTTTTTACTGGAACAATATCATTCATGATGTGTTTTATGAATATGGCTTTGATGAAGTCAGTGGAAACTTCCAACAGAATAACTACGGAAATGGAGGTTTAGGAAATGATTTCGTAAACGCAGAAGCACAAGACAACAGCGGTACTTGTAATGCGAATTTCTATACACCCCCCGACGGAACTAACCCAAGAATGCAGATGTACATCTGCGGAAACAAAGACGGTGACTTCGACAATATGGTAATCGCCCATGAATACGGTCATGGAATTTCTAACCGTTTGACAGGTGGCCCCTCAAATTCCAACTGTTTGAACAACACAGAGCAGATGGGCGAAGGCTGGAGTGATTTCTTTGGATTGATGCTGACCATGAACTCAGATGATCAGCCAGAAGATCCAAGAGGAGTGGGAACCTATTTGTTTGGGCAAGGTGCCGGAGGACCCGGAATCAGAACCTATCCTTATTCTACCAATATGGGCATCAACCCACATACCTACGACAGTATCAAAACAGAGGCAGTCCCGCATGGGGTTGGAAGTGTATGGTGCGCCATGTTGTGGGAAATGACCTGGGGGCTGATTGATGAATACGGCTTTGACACTGATTTTTACAACGGTACCGGTGGGAACAATATCGCAATTCAACTGGTGGTTGAAGGGCTGAAATTACAGCCATGCAGCCCTGGATTTGTTGACGGAAGAGACGCAATCCTTCAAGCTGACCAACTCCTGTATGGAGGTGCCAACCAATGTATCATTTGGGACGCCTTTGCCAAAAGAGGACTCGGCTACAGTGCAAGTCAAGGTTCATCTAACAGTAGAACAGACGGTGTTGAAGCATTTGACACACCTTCAGCAACTGCAGCCTTTACAGCACCTGCAGATGTTTGTGAAGACAAACCTGTCATGACAGGACTCAGTGGCGGTACTCCCATTGGAGGCGTGTACAGTGGTCCCGGTGTGACCGATGACGGAAACGGTATTACCTATTCATTTGACCCTGCAGTGGCAGGCGTGGGTGTACATACCATTACTTATTCTGTTCCCGCTTCAGAATGTGCAGCAGCTTCTTCTGCCAGCGATGAAATTGAAGTAACCGCTGCCATGATAATGGATTGCCCGGAAGATATAGAAGTAGATGCAGTCGCAGGAGAATGTACTGCCGAAGTTACTTTCACAACTCCTGAAGCGATCAGAGGATGTGCGATTCCGAGTCTAGAAAATTTTGACGCAGTGGGTGTACCAAACCTACCGGAAGGATGGACAACTCAAACCGATCAAGGAACTTCAAACAACTGGGTAACAGTGACCACTCAGTCGAGTTCAGCTCCCAATTCAGCTTATGCGGCTTCTCTTAGCTCAATCAGCTTGTCGTCTTTGAATTCACCCGACTATGATATTGCCAGCACAAACGCCAAACTTAAATTTGATTTGTGGCACAATTGCGAAAACGGTTATGATGGAGCAGTGCTTGAATATTCAGAAAACGGCGGCAGTAGCTGGAGTGATATTCTCAATGGAGGAGGTACATTTGCAGCCAATGGATATACACATACACTCAGCACAGCTTGGAGCAACCCATTGGGGGGCAGACAAGCATGGTCTGGCAATTCAGGTGCTTTCAAAGCAGTTGTAGTCAATCTGGATGCTTCCATGGAAGGAAAATCAGTGAAATTTAGATGGAGAAGTGCAAGTGATGTTTCTTTTGGTGCCGGAGGTATATGGGTTGACAATGTGGAGGTCGAAGGTGTTGCTGAGCCAGAGCCAATCGTTGTTACTCAAATTGAAGGGCTTCCGTCTGGAAGTGATTTCCCTGTTGGAACCAATGTAGTTACCTTCCAGGCAGACGACGGCACAAATACATATGAATGTTCTTTCAATATAATTGTGAATGACAATATTGCCCCTGAAATTGAATGTCCAAGCGATATGACCGTTTCCATTCCAGCCGGTGGCTCATTCACACTACCAGATTACTGGGCAAGTGGTGCTGTTACAGCGACCGACAACTGTTCTTCCACCACTGATGAAACCCAGAGTCCAGTAGCAGGATCTGCAGTGGGCCCGGGCGTACATACCATAGAATTCTCAGTGGCCGATACATCGGGCAATACCGCAACCTGCAGTTTTCAGCTGACAGTAATAGAAGACGGTACTTCCGAAGCCTGTTTTGCAGTAGATTTCTCTGACATTACCACCGGAAACAGCACTTCGACCAATGGTTCAAGCAGCCAGTGGGGAGGCAATGCTGACTTCCCAACGGTTGAACGGGCCTATCAGGCAGGTGGTGCAGTAAGAATAGGCGCAAGCGGTAACACAGGCTTTATTGAATCCAGAGACCTGGACGAAGTAGAAGGCGACATCACTGTCAACATCATGGTGAAAGGTTGGACGATTGTAGAAGGTGATTTGATTGTGAGTATTGATGGGCAACAAGAGACCTTGACATACACGGCAGTGATGGCAGGCGACTTTGAACAAGTCAGCGCGAGTTTCACCGGCGTAGCAGCAGGTTCCAATCTAAGAATTGCAACTTCAAGCAAAAGGGCTTTCATAGACGATGTTGAAATTATTTGTGATGAAACACAAGAAGAAGGTTGTCTGGATTCGACTTACGGTCAATATCCTTCCAATACCTACACACCTTATTGTATAGGTGTAACGGAGGAGATTACTACAGAAGGTTATGCTGGTGAATACTCAAAGGTAAACCTGACCGCAGGTGTCGAATACACCTTCTCAAGTTCAGTATCAACAGATTATATCACAATTTCAGATACCAATGGAACGGTAGTTTTGATTTCAGGCACTACTCCTGTGGTTTATACGCCTTCAGCCAATGAAGAAGTGCGTTTCTATACCCATGTGGATGAAGATTGTACACCGGAAGCATCCCTTAGGGCAAGAATGGTGCAGTGCGGTGAACCGGTAATCGTTGATGAACCTGATTACGACTGTTTCCAAGGAGATGGAATTCCGTTAAGTATTGACGACGGGTTTGCCATCCATAATCCTTCGAACTTTATGGTAGCCGATGACTTTGTTGTTGACCCGGGTACTCAATTTACTATCCATCAGATTACTGTGGATGTCAATCAGCCCGAAATCCCTTCCACTGCCACGCTGAATATCCGAGAAGACAACGGTGGAGTACCAGGCGCAGTGGTAGGAACTGCTACTATGGCGCCTTCAGAAGCTATACTCTACGGAGTTGCATACCAAGACCCGGTTTATCATCTGGTATTTGATCTCGACACTCCGATTGTACTGCCCGAAGGTACCTACTACCTACAGACACAAATGTCTGTTCCGAGCGCAACAGTGGTATGGTGGGTTGTTACCGAATCAGGTACTACCGGCAATCCTGCGCTGGTATCGTATGACAATGGTGCAAGCTGGGAAGTTTTTGATTCCGCTTATGATATGGCATTCTTTGTGGCCGGCGACTGTGAGCCTGTTTCATCCGAGGATGATTGTGATCAAGGCGATGACAGTGCGGGCGATGATGTAACCGTTGCATTGCAAATCGGTACCGGAACAGATTTTTCACATGCCGATGACTTCTTTGTCTCACCAGGCAATACGCTGAATGTGAAGCAAATCGAACTGAATTATGTTACCCTCAATGGTATGCCGGCTGATTCATGGACATTCACTTTCTATGAAGATGACGGAGGACTTCCGGGTTCAGTTGAGGTGGCAAGTGTCAGTCCGACTGAATTCACTCAGGTTCAGATTGGAATTATGTTTGGAGCGTATCCGTTGTATGCCGTCTTTGCCGAAGTTGACCTCAACTTCACCGAAGGACACTACTGGATGATGCCTGTTGCGCAGGCAGCAAATGGTGACACTGGAAGTGTATTCTGGGAAACCACACCGTTTGGAACACTGGGTGAAATCATTGCCGAGTTCGACGCAACAGTGGGTAACTGGGTGCATTATGCAGACGAAGATGTACAAGGTGTATTCAAACTACATTGTGAGCCAGTGGATCCACCGGAAGAGCAATGTCTGTTTGACATTACCATCAGTGTAGAACCAATTACCCGAGTGGTATTGTCTGACATTGACAACACTTCAAGTGCTGTAGTCAATGGCTCACCCGCATTGGAAGACTTTACTTCCATCGTTGGTCATTTGGCACCGGGCACAACTTATGAAGTAGCCTTGGAAGGTAATACAGACGGTGCATACACCAATTACTTTACATTGTGGATTGACTTTGACCAAAGTGGAACCTATGACAGCAATGAGATGTTTGAAATAGGCTCTATTTATAATTCAACCGGTCAGGACGGCCAGCAGGCGGTAAACACCATACAGATTCCGTCTGATGCACCGCTTGGAACAACCACCATGAGGGTCATCAAGAATTTCAGCACTTCACCTACCAACCCTTGCGGCCAATATTCATTTGGTCAGGGTGAGGATTATACCATCGAAATCGTAGAACTCGAGGATTGTTCGGGCACACCTGAAGGAGGAACTGTAACAGTGAATCCTGAAACAGGTAACCCCGGCTCAACCTACACGGTTTCTGCCAGCGGATATTCAATCGGAAACGGTCTGAGCTATCAGTGGCAGTCCAATACCAACGGAGAAGGATGGGTGAATGAAGGTGCTGCTTCGTCAGAATATGCATCTTATATCGCCACTGCTCCTGAAGAGGTTGGAGATGAAGTAGAATGGAGACTGGAAGTAACATGTACACTCTCAGGTGAAACAGCATTGTCAACCATTGCAATATTTACTGTTGAGAAGGTGTACTGTCATCCAGATATAGTGTTTGTAGAGCCGATTACCCGAGTGTTACTCGCCAACATAGACAATTATTCTGCTGCAGACAGTACTGAACCTTACGAAGATTTCACTTCCATCGTCGGCAATCTCACCCGCACTTTGGATTATGAAATTGCACTGGAAGGAAATACCGCCGGTCCGTACACCAATTACTTTACTGTATGGATTGACTGGAATCAGAACGGAAGCTTCGAATCTACAGAAATGTACGAGATAGGCTCAATATATAATTCCACAGGTGAAGACGGTCAGCAGGCAGTCAATACCATTGATGTACCAGAGGATGCATTGCTGGGTATTACCCGTATGCGAGTGATTAAGAATTACAGTGTCTCACCTACAGATCCGTGTGGAAATTATACCTTCGGACAGGTGGAAGATTACTCAATCAATGTCGAAAGTCTGGGTACTTCAGATATGGATATCAATGCATTCGCTTACTGGCCGAATCCGACAAGAGGTGTGTTGAACATCGAAAGTCAGAAAGAAATCAAATCAGTAGAAATACTGAATTTGGCCGGACAGAAAGTGATGGCTGACCAAAAAGTCATTGACGGACAAATCAATGTCTCTCAGCTGACTTCTGCTACTTATGTATTCAGAGTCAACTTTGCAGACGGTACCATAAGAACCTTCAAGATTCTTAAAAAGTAATTGAGTTCAATCAAATGACAACAGACCTTCCAATGCTTTTGCTGAGGAGGGTCTGTTTTTTTATTAATAAAATTGAGTATTAATAGGGGAGCAGTATGCTTTCTGGCTCAATCAATTCAAATGTATATTGATTTTCCAGAAAACTCACCGGCACATTTTGTGAATCAAAAATTTCTTTTTCGGTAAATCCCCATGGCGACCAGTAATCGTGAAGTACTTGGCCAAAAGTTTTGGGAATCCAAGGCTTGAACAAAGGTTTTCCATCCTCGGGAATTACAGGCAATGCGTCAATGGTGATGCCGTCCTTGGATTCTCTTATACTGAAATTCTTGGGATACTGAAGCAGATAATTGCTATACAAAAATCTTGCGCACAATTCTTCAAACTGAACAGGATGAAGTACTTTCCCACTGGTTTTTGACAAAAGTCCCTTGTACTCGTTGTAGAGCACACCATTGTCCTGCAACACAGCAATGATCCCAAAGCCATTGAAACCCAGTGAGAAAATCAGGTTGACCGCATCATCTCGGTAATTAAAAATGTCTTTTGAGTATTTGAGCCGAACCAGTGCAATGCTCCAAGCTTTGTTTTCGGTAAAACGAACCGGTGAAATCAGCGACTGAAGCATCAAATGAAAATAAGCAAACCGCTTCTTTAGTGTTTTGGACAATTCAAACTCAATTCCCCGCTTTTCTGACCTCATTCGCTCAATCATCAATTCCTGATACAGCACGCCGTAAACCATACGACCGGCCCACAAAAACAACTTCTGATGGTCCAATGCTTCAACAGCCTCAAATCCCTTGTCGAAAGCCGACTTTACCTCGGCATCCAATTCATCCATTGCTTTTTTCACTCTTTTTGAACAAGGCAATGTCAGCGCACCGTAGGTGGTTTGGTTCACCGTATCCATCATTTCAAAATTGCGCTCTCGGAAATCGTAATCGTCCAATACCCAATCAGGAAAAACATTAATGATTTCATTGTTGCCGTTCAGGTCGTCACCCGACAAAAAACAGCTGTGTTCATCAAAATGAAGGGTTGCAAACGGATTGTATAATTGTAACGACATGAGCCAAAAATTAAAAGGCTCAAAATTAATTATTAAAACCGAGGGACTCAAATCTTTGAATCTGAACTTTGTTAGCTTTGCCTTCAAATAATTGGAAACCCGATTCTGAATTAATTTTTGATTTTGACTATCTTGCAACCGAATATGCCGCTTAGAATTTTATTTTTTTCAGTTACATTTCTTTTGGTGCTTTCATGTGCCAGACAAGGTTCGCCATCAGGTGGGCCCAAAGACGAAATTCCGCCCAGGTATCTCAGTTCCACACCCGATACTCTGTCCCTGAATGTTCCGATTGATTTGAATGAAATCAAAATCAATTTTGACGAATATATCGTCCTAAAAGAACAGCAAAACAATGTGATTGTTTCACCTCCATTAGGCAACACCGTCAACTTCCAACCCATCGGGACTGCAAGTAAAACGCTGAGAGTCAAATGGAACGAATCGCTGAGGGAAAACACCACTTACAATATCAATTTCGGAAACGCCATTCAGGACAACAACGAAGGCAATGTACTCGCCGGTTTTCATTTTGTATTTTCGACCGGTGATTATATTGATTCACTGATGATTACGGGTTCACTTCATCTTCCATCAGAAAGAGAGCTTCCCAAAAATCTGCTCGTCGGACTTTATCCGGTGGATTCGGCATACAATGACAGCATTGTGCTAAGGAGCAAACCCTTTTATGTGGCCCGCCCCGATGAAAAAGGCAGTTTCAAGCTGAATTATCTTCATGAAGGTATATACCAAATGGTTGCATTCAATGATGAGGTGCAAAATCTGCAGTTTGACCCCGACAAGGAAAAAATTGGATTTATCGACGAACCTGTGAATTTAACCACGAATCAGCAAATCAATATTTCTTTGTTCAGTCAGCGGCCTCCGTATAAAGCTATCAAAGCCGAACAAAAAGCTTACGGTCATTTGGTTTTTAAATTTTCTGGGCAGCCGGAAGAGGTGGAAGTCAAACCCATTGATATGGATTTCACTACTTCAAAAATATCTTATGTACCGAGAAGCGATTCGCTCAATTTTTGGTTCAACCCCGCCATTGATTCGTTGGGCGACAAATCCAGCAGAATCAAATTTCTGGTCAGCCACAAAGATGAATCAGATACGATTTCAGTGGTTTACAGTCCAGGACAGGCCCATAAACTCAGGGTAGATTCCAAGCAAAAATTGGGCTTTGCGCCCGACAGAAATGTTAGATTGACAGCCAATTACCCGATTGGTGAGCTGGACTCAGCTTATGTTTTTGTATTCAAAGACAGCATCCGTATTCAACCAAAACTCATCAAACATCCTGTGCACGACAATGATTTTACGGTTGATTTTCCGATTGAACTCAATTCGTCTTATTCCATAGAATTTTACCCAAATGCAATCACCGATTTTTTTGGAGAAACCAATGATACGCTCAGGTACAACTTCAGTGTAAAATCCAGAAATGAATACGGTCATCTGAAACTGAGTCTCGGCAATCCGCCCAAACACCCTTTTATCATTAGATTTCTGACCGAAAAAGGTGATTTGCTCGATGAACAATACACTACCCGAACCGAATTTGATTATAATTATCTGAACCCCGGGAATTATTATTTTCAGATTTTCATTGACGAAAATGAAAACGGTTTTTGGGATACCGGTGACTTTTTCAGTCGCAAATTTCCCGAACCCGCATTCGTTTCTCCTGAGCTAATCAATGTCCGTGCAATGTGGGATGCCAATGAAACTTGGGTGCTGCCTTTGAACAATGAAAATGCGGTCATTGAAGAAGAAGCATCTACGGATGCAGACAAATAGCTCTGAATGTTGATTTCAGAACTCAATCAAACTACTTTTTTGATGATATAAGTAACAATTCCCCAAATCTCAAAACGGGTTTCTTCGGTGATTCTGATGGGCTTAAATTTTTCATTGTAAGGAATCAGCCACACGCCGTCGGTGTTGACTCTCACGCGTTTCACGGTAAAATCTCCGTCCACAAAGCAAACGGCGATTTTATTATCGGTCGGCTCCAAACTGCGGTCAATTACCAAAATATCGCCTTCGTCAAATCCGGCTTCCACCATGGAGGTTCCTTTCAGACGGGCATAAAATGTGGCGTCTTTGTTTTTGACTACATATTTGTCTAAGCTGATTTTGTCTTCTTGAAAATCATCTGCCGGCGACGGAAAACCCGCCGAAACCGGATTAGAGGCCAACGGAATCTCCAGTACTTCACTGTCATCGGGGATAAGGAATTTTAAAACATCTGATTTCATACTTTCACATGGATTATGTCGCACATTTTTGTGGTAAAGCAGGGCGACAGTTTTTCCTGCCTCATCGGCCAAGTTCTGGTCGGATCCTGTGAGGCCAATTTAAGTTTTTTTGAACCAAACTGCAAATTTAATCTGTCCATTACTTCCATCAGCGGTCTGTGTGCCGGATTTTCATTCTCGAAAATATTCAGCTGATAATTGCTCTCAGGCGTGATTCCGCCAACGATAACGCCCGCTTTTTTGTAATGGTATCCTTCTTTGAAAATCACACGCAAAGCTTTCAGTGCGTAACTTGAGATACTGATGCCGGAATGAGTCGGAAAAGGAAGTTGCACCAGAACATTGCGGGCGTACTGCGGCAAATCTTTTCTGTGTGGGTTGGTATGTATGAATACCATCAGATGATTGCAATGTGATTTCTGCCACCTGAGTTTTTCTGCACAAGTAACGGCAAAAGTAGCCACCCGTTCTTCTATTTCGGACAGTTCACTGAGGTTTTTGCTGAAAGTCCGGGTGGTGGCGATGCTCTTCTTTGGTTGTACTTCTTCCAGTTCCAAAACCGATTTCCCTTTCAGCTCATTTTTCAGTCGCAGACCGACAACCGAAAATTGACTTCGTATATACTCATCTGGCAGTTGGGTGAATTCATAAGCATTCTTTACCCCGATTGCCCGCAGTTTTTGGCTGATCTTTCTACCAATGCCCCACACATCCCCAATTTTTATCCATTTCAGTGCTTTGATTCTTTTTTCTTCTGAATCTATGGCATAAACCGAATTTGTCTTTTGGGGGAATTTCTTCGCAATCTTATTGGCGATTTTTGCGAGCGTTTTGGTTTCCGCCAGTCCGATGCTGCTGGGAATTCCAATCCATTGCAAAATCCGCCGATGCATCTCCAATCCTGTTTGGTTCAGGTCAAAAAGCTCAAATCCTCTGAATTCCAGAAAACTTTCATCGATGGAATAAATTTCAACATCGGGTGTAAATTGTCGCAGTATGTTCATCATCCGATTGCTCATGTCACCGTAGAGCGCATAATTGGAGGACTTTATAATCACCTTGTTTTTCTCGAAAATTTCCCGGTATTCAAACGCGGGAGCACCCATTGGAATACCGAGTGCTTTTGCTTCATTGGAACGAGCGATGACACAGCCGTCATTGTTGGACAAGACGACCAGCGGTTTTCCGTTGTAAACCGGGTTGAAAACCCTTTCGCAACTCGCATAAAAATTATTTCCATCGACCAGTGCAAACATCTTACAAAGTTAAGCCCGGAGAATGTTAAAATATGTCGTTGTTGAAAACTATTGTTCGGTGAGATGCATAAAAAAAGCCGTCCCAACGGAACGGCTTTTATAAATTCTTTGTAAGGAATTATTGTGCAGCTTCTTGAATGTCTTCAGCAGCGCCTTCGACAGCTTCTTGAACATCTTCAGCTCCTTCTTGTGCAGCGTCTGCAGCTTCGTCAATAACTTCACCAGCAGAGTCAGTAGCTTCATCAATGGCTTCACCAGTAGTTTCAGCAGCTTCGTCAATGGTTTCTGCAGTTTCGTCAGCAGCAGCTTCAATTTGATCAGCAGCGTCAGTTTTAGCGTCACATGAAATGTTAGCGAATGAAAGACCGGCTACGAAAGCCAATGCAACTCCTTTTACAAATACTTTTTTCATAATTTAAATTTTTTAATGGTTTTTATTTGTTCCAAAAGTACATTAGCTTTGCTCTCAAGCTACAGAAAAATGATTGTAATCACTTTGTAAAACAATTTACAATTTACAAACGCTTAATAAACAGTTGGTTATAAACAATAAATTGAATAAAGTTTCTGAAATAGAATTGTTTAAATTACTCAAAAAGGAAATTAACAGACGCTTTTTTGAGTCAAATACGGCTTCCTCATCAGACATTTCAGAATGGAAAGGGCAGGATATTGTCTCTTTTCAGGAAGATTTATTTGAGAAAACAAAGTCAACGGTCAGCGAAAAATGGTTTTATACTTATTTTAAGGGACAGAGTTTGGACAAACTGCCGAGAATCGATATGCTGAATATACTTTCTCAATATGCGGGTTACTCGGGTTGGGCTGAGTTTTCGGCGAAGTACAACCAGCTGCCACAGCTTCGGGAAGCTGAAGAAAACGCTCAAAACGAAGTAACTTCACCACAAGGTTCAATACCAAATGAAAAATCGGAGAAAAACGAACCGCTGCATAAGACCAAGGGGAAAAGAAATAGTAGGGTTTTGGCCATACTGCTTACGGTGTTGGGGCTCGGGATTTTGGGGACAGCCGCATACTTTGTTTTTTTCTATCAACGGACCTATGAGTTTTGTTTTATTGATGCAGATAGAAATACGCCCATTACTGAACCGATAGAAATCACTGTGGCCCGTCAGGACTTTACTCCGCTGGAAATCATTACCGAGAAGGGTTGTGTGGAATTCCCATCCAAGGAAGACACCTTGTTGATGGCGATAAAATCGACTTATTATAAACAAGATACCTTTAAAATCGACCTGCGTCTGTACCAAGGGCGGGAAACTATCCGTCTTCAACCGGACGATTACAAAGTAATGCTGCGACATTATTCAAAGTCATCGCAAAGCGTAAAGGAGCGTATCAAAATGCTCAATCAGATGATTGATGATGAAGCGCTTATTTATCAGGTGTATGACAATGAATATTTTGGTGTCGAAGTATTGAGTAAGAAACAGTACATCAACCTGATGTCCTTGCCGACGACTTCGTTGAAAAACTTCACACTCATTGAGGCTGAAAGGAATAAAAACGGAAAGATTATTAAGATTAAATTTAAAATTAATTCTGATGAAGATTAAGTCTCTTTTTCTTTTGTCATGCGGACTGATCTTTATTTGGTCTTGCAAGAACGAGCCTGTCTTTGAGGGAAACCACGACCCGGAGGTCATTAAAACCTATCGGAACAATTCAACACCTGAATCAAAAATGGATTCGCTGGCATCGGTCAATTTTATTACCAAACAAAAATTAACCGAAATATATGAATTAATGTCGCTGTATGCTGTTAACCAGGATGACAGTTTGATGAGCGATATTCTTTATCCACAAATTCAAAGTTATTTTCAGCCACAGGATTCACTCAATATCCCGAGACTTTTGTATGAAATGGATTCACTCAAAGTGAATTACATAGAAATTACAGGCTTAGATACTTCTAAAAGGGATTCACTGATTTCTGATTCCATCCGAAGTGTAGATTACTGGGTTCGTTATTATAACAAAGACAAAAAATTGATTGATTCTCTGCACAAATCCACCAAATATGTGCTGAAGAAAGAACCCAAAAAGTTCAAACACGAATTCATTTTCTATTTTGAAAATCTGGACATTGCTCAGGAAACAAACGACACGATTTCCTCAGGGGTAATGCAGTAATCCAGTGGTACATCGGTGGGTTCGGTTTCTATAATCTCCTCAATGGGAGCAAAGAAATTCAAACCAATTTTCAAGCTGCCTTTTTTTAAATGCGCCAGAAATCTGTCATAAAACCCTCCGCCATAACCGATTCTGTTTCCTTTACGGTCACAAATCAGCATGGGGATCAACACTACTTCTATCAGTTCTGTGGGTACTGTTTGGTATTCCACGGGTTCGGGTACATTGAAGTTTCCACTTTCAAACTTCGTATCTGGACCAATCCCACAATTCAGCATTTGGTTCCCCTGCGTCTTGGGAACGATGACTTTTTTTCCGTTTTTAAATAAATCATGGATGATGGGCCAAGTATTGATTTCGTGATGGTTTTCAATCGGCACGAAGATATGATAGTAATTCAGTTCATTAAGAGGCATGTTCTTTAAGTGTTCAAATATTCGCCTGCTAAATTCAAGCCTTTGGTTCTCAGGAATCTGTGCTCGTTTGTTGAGGTATTTCTTTCTGTATTCGGCTTTGGTCATAATGTGTTGGTATCCTTAGATTTTATTGAACTGCGTCCGTTGGATGGTTGTAAATCAACTGGTAATATTCATCGGCCATGCGGTCACTGTTGAAACGGTCTTTGACGACTCTCATTCCGTTTTGTACGATTTTCCGCCAAGCATCTGGCTGTTCGTAATATGTAGGGAGAATTTTATTTTCAAGTATATCGTACAAATGATTCAGGTCTTGTTCGTCTTGTTGTACGACACTTAGATTTTCAAAATCGGTTCTGGGGATGACAAAGGCATTTTCACCGTTTACGGCAAACTCTGGGATCCAACCGTCATCAGTAGAAAAATTCACTCCGCCATTCATCGCTGCTGTCATTCCGCTGGTGCCTGAGGCTTCGCGCGGCACTCTGGGCGTGTTGAGCCAGACATCGGATGCTGCTTTCAGCCGACGGCTCAGTTCGAGCTCATAGCCGGTCAAAACAGCCATATTGCCGTGTTTGTTGGATTCGTATATCAATTGGTTGAAAGTATCAATTGCGGGTTGGTCAAGCGGATACGGTTTACCTGCCCAAATCAGTTGAACTGGATATTTGGTGTGATTGAGCAGACGATTGAATCTCTCTGGGTCGTTCAATAGTAAATCAGCTCTTTTGTAGCCTGCGAATCTTCTTGCCCAAACCATGGTAAATACCTTCGGGTTAAATAATTTTCCAGTCTGATCAGCAACAATTTTAAAAGTTTTGGCCTTGATTTGTCTTTTTCTATCGTCAAATTTATGATGCGCCTCTTCGTCTGCATAATGATAAAGCTTTTTGTCTGCCCAATACAGATAATCTTGGGAATTGGTGACCGATTTTATTTTGCAAATTCCAGGATGTTTTCCCCACATTTGATTGGAAACTACACCGTGTAGTTTTGAAACTCCGTTGGCAACATGCGACAAACGAAGTGCTACCAGCGAATGATTAAAAGGTTCATCGGAGGTCAACCCGGTGACTGCCCTGACCTCTTCACGGCTCATTCCCGAGAAGTAGGACATTTTGTAACACAAATCAAAATCATGTTTTTCATTCCCTGCTTCTTCGGGCGTATGTGTGGTAAACACCAATCTTTTGTTGACCTCGCTGAGATCATTGTATTTTTTTAAAAGGTAAAAGGCAGCTGGCAGTCCATGGGCTTCGTTCAAATGATAGATGTCTCTGTGCGAGCCGATTTCATCCAAAAGTTTTGCGCCACCTTTGCCGAGAAGAATGTACTGTGCGACTTTGGCCGCGGGATTTCCGTCGTAGAGTCTGTGGCAAATAGAGCGGGCGAGATAGTCGTTTTCGGGCAAATCAGTACTCAGGAAAAAAATGGGTGCAGTATGAAAGATTTCAGGATTTAGATAATAGGCTTTGACCCAAACCGGATGTTCATCTACCTTTATTTGAAAACGGATATGGGTATCTTCCAAAAAACTGTAATCTTTTTCCACCCATGTAACCTTCAGACTTTTGTCTTGATTTCGCTGTTGGTCATAATAACCGTATTTCCAAAGTATGCCTATCCCAACCAGATTTTGTCGGAGTGAATAGGCACTGCGCATATGTGAACCCGCAAGAAAACCCAATCCACCACTGTAGGTTTTTAGTGACTGATCGATGGCAAATTCCATTGAAAAGTAGGCGATGGATTTGTTATAGGTGGGATTAATATCAAAGGGAATATTGTATTTTTTGAAATCCATAATGAAGTTGGGATTAATTTGTTTTTAATGAGCGTTGTAAAATTATAAAAAACTTTGAATTGACAAACCAAGCTTTGCTGAGTATAGACATTATTTAATCGGTTTCTTTATTTTGCTCTTCTTTTCTCAGCAAATGCGGAATCTGATAATAAAACCCAATGCCCGTCAAGGTCAATAGAATTCCCGTGCCCATCCACAAAACTTTGAAACCAAATTCCTGTGCAATGTAAGTCCCAAGAAATGGTGTAATGATAAATGAAACCGAAACTCCGATGCCCAATAATCCCATATATGCACCCGGCATACCACTGCCCGAACGGATGGCCGTTACGCTTGACATGAAAGGGAATGCCCAAATCTCACCCAGACTCATAACGGTGATGGATAAAAACAAAATCGTTAGGCTGTTGAACCAACCGAGCATTCCGAATCCGAGTCCTGCAAACACAGAACCGAGCAGCAAGGTGATTCTCAGTTTGATTTTTTTTTCTGCAATGTGAACCAGTAGCATTTCGGTCAATACTATAAAAATTCCGCTGTAAGCAAGGACCATCCCTATTTGCTGTTGACTGAGTCCAGCTTCAATTTTATAAAATATTGGGAGGGTGTTCAGCAATTGAAAGAAGCAAACCGAAAAAACCATACAAAGTAGCGAAAACACAATGAATTTATGGTCTCTGTAGGGAGAAACAACTTTCTTGCCTTCGTCTTTCTTGACTTCTTTTTTTCGTCCACTTCTGTTTCTAAAAAAAA
>Ga0207415_1001014_pt1 | contig 16053 bp, 11 predicted proteins | sample Passage237A_FD_187369 | JGI IMG/M metagenome (GOLD analysis project Ga0207415, IMG submission 187369) | Cellulose adapted compost microbial communities from Newby Island Compost Facility, Milpitas, CA, USA - Passage2 37A (SPAdes) (version 3) ...
GGGTGCGCTGATTGGCAGCGCGTTTGCTGCGCCTTATGCCTTCGGATACGGCTACGGCGCGCCCTATTACTACGATGACGACTATTATCTCGATGCGCCCGTTGCAGTCGCCCCGTCGGTCGGCGGTTCGGTGGCTTACTGCCAGCAGCGCTTCAAGTCGTATGACGTGCGGACCGGCACCTATCTAGGCTATGACGGCCGGCGTCATCCCTGCCCGTAGCAGCTGAGCCGGGCATAACGATAGCGAAGCGCCAAGGGCGACCCGGCTAGCGGGTCGCCCTTCTGCTGCCTGCAGCATGGCAGCCGCCGCGATCACGCCAGTGTCGCGACGTCCGGCCGTCCAAGGATGAGACCCACGATCACCACCTGGAACGAGCCCAGCCATAACTGCCATGCGACCAGCGACATCGGCCGATGTCGGTCATCGAGGCGGCATTCCCCGGCTGGAGAGCGAACCAAAGCAACGCGAGCTTGATGTCCCCCGCGATCAGGACCGCGTCGCGAGCGCAACGCCCGCCAGCGTCAGAAGCAACGCCATGATCTGGATCGGCCCGATCGGCTCGTGCAGCGCCAGCGCCGAGGCCACGACGCCGAACACCGGCACGGCCATGGTCCCGATCGCCGCCACCGATGCCGGCAAGCGTTCGAGCGCAGCAAACCAGGCCACATAGGCGACGCAGAACTGGATGACCGTGCTGTAGCCGAGCGCCCACCAGCCAACCGGCGTGACGGCGGTGAAGTCCGCGGTTTCGATGAAGAGACCGACGATGCCGACGGGCAGGCAGCCCAATCCGATCTGCCAGGCGGCGGACGCCATCGGAGGCAGCGACAGCGGCCACTTCTTCGACAGGACGGCGCCCAGCGCGAACGCGATCGATCCGCCCAGCACCATGGCGAAGCCACCGAGCTTTGCCGGCGTCACGTGCACGCCGTCGCCGCCGAGCAGCATCGTCAGCCCGCCGAAGGCGAGAATGATGGCGAGCACGCGCAGCACATTGGGCCGCTCGCCCAGGATCGGCCACGCCAGCAGTGACGCCCAGACCGGCATCATATAGGCGACCATCGAGGCTTCCCCGGCTGGCAGCCACAGCAGCGCAATTCCCATCAGCGCCATCCAGCAGGTGACGTTGAGGAAGGCGTAGAGGCACAGCCGCGGCCACATTGCCGGCGGCACGTAAAGGCTCTGCCGCCGCGCCAGGACGATCGGCAGCAGAAACAGCGCGCCTGCAATGCCGGTGACGCCGCGCAGCAGCAAGGGCGGCAATTCGCTCAGCAGGAATTTGGTGACGGGCCAGTTCAATCCCCAGCCGATCGACGTCGTCGCCAGGAAGAGGAGGCCTGCTGGCGTGATTCGTGACGCCGGTGGCGGGGTCGATGGAGCTGTCATGAGTAATCAACCGGGGTGAGTCGGCGCAGCATGCCCGCTCCTGACGCGTCAGACCATCGCCAAACCCGCATGCTGGGTAGATGCTCCATGCCATCCGCCCGAGTCGGCCGAACGCAACCCCGCCGCGACAAAAAATAGTCGCCCTGTGAACAGTGGGATCAGCGGTGCGAGGGAGCCGTCCGGCAACATTTTTTGGTTTCCGATTCCGTGAGGACTCACCGATACTTGGGCCCGATCAACGGTGCTTGAGGCCCCTTGGTTATCCCCTCTTTCCACCATATTTAGTGTTTCGTTGAGGAATGAATACTAATCCTTGACGGACCCAAGGGAGTTGCCTTAGCTTTCCATTCGCTCGGCGCGAATGTGTTTGTGTCACGCCGGGCCTCCCTCAAGGGTACCAGATCGGACACTCCGTTCACCGGCCACGGTGGCGGGAAACGAAGGTGTTTGCCTTCGCGGGAAGCCGGTTCGCGACGGCAAAAACGAGCCGAAAGCGGCTCAAATCGCAGTGTGGGGCGTTGGAGTATGATGCGTGCGGAGCTGCCTCCGCGCTGCCCATGCTCCCCGGACAATGGGCCGGATCACCGGCCAGGCTGCGGACCACAAGGTCCGCGAGGTTTCATCACCGGCTTCGCCTCGACGCGATTCCGGTTTCAAGACGGGGCACGAAGATGCAGATCGAGCGACGCTATACCAAGGATGGTCAATCTCCCTACGGAGAGATCGAATTCCGTTTGACCACCAGCGAGATCCGCAACCCGGACGGGTCGATCGTCTTTCGTCTGGACAACGTCGAAGTCCCGGAATTCTGGTCGCAGGTCGCCTCCGACGTGCTGGCGCAGAAGTATTTCCGTAAAGCCGGCGTCGCCGCGCGTTTGAAGAAGGTCGAAGAGGAAACCGTGCCGTCATGGCTGTGGCGGTCCGTGCCCGACACCGATGCGCTCGCGGCGCTTCCGGAGGCCGAGCGCTTCGGCGGCGAGACCTCGTCGAAGCAGGTGTTCGACCGCCTCGCCGGCTGCTGGACCTATTGGGGCTGGAAAGGCGGCTACTTCTCCGGCGAAGGCGACGCCCGCGCCTTCTACGATGAACTGCGCTACATGCTGGCGCAGCAGATGGTCGCGCCGAACTCGCCGCAGTGGTTCAACACCGGCCTGCACTGGGCCTATGGCATCGACGGCCCCGGCCAGGGCCACTACTACGTCGACTTCAAGACCGGCAAGATGACCAAGTCGAAGTCGGCCTATGAGCATCCGCAGCCGCACGCCTGCTTCATCCAGGGCATCGAGGACGACCTCGTCAACGAGGGCGGCATCATGGACCTGTGGGTGCGCGAGGCGCGCCTGTTCAAATACGGCTCCGGCACCGGCTCCAATTTCTCGCGCCTGCGCGGCGAAGGCGAGCGCCTGTCCGGCGGCGGCCGCTCGAGCGGCCTGATGAGTTTCCTCAAGATTGGCGACCGCGCGGCGGGCGCCATCAAGAGCGGCGGCACCACGCGCCGCGCCGCCAAGATGGTGGTGGTCGACGCCGATCATCCGGACATCGAGCAGTACATCGACTGGAAGGTGAAGGAGGAGCAGAAGGTCGCAGCCCTCGTCACCGGCTCCAAGATCAACCAGAAGCACCTCAAGGCCGTGATGAAGGCCTGCGTCAATTGCGAGGGTTCGGGCGACGACTGCTTCCTGCCGGAGAAGAACCCGGCGCTGCGCCGCGAGATCAAGCTCGCCCGCCGCGCGCTGGTGCCCGACAACTACATCAAGCGCGTCATCCAGTTCGCCAGGCAGGGCTACAAGGATATCGACTTCCCGGTCTACGACACCGATTGGGACTCTGAAGCCTATCTCACCGTCTCCGGCCAGAACTCCAACAACTCGGTATCGCTGAAGGACGACTTCCTGCGCGCGGTGGAAACCGACGGCGACTGGAATCTGATCGGCCGCACCACCGGCAAGGTGACCAAGACGCTGAAGGCGCGCGAGCTGTGGGAGAAGATCGGCTACGCCGCCTGGGCCTCCGCCGATCCCGGCCTGCATTTCAACACCACGATGAACGACTGGCACACCTGCAAGGCGTCCGGCGACATCCGCGCCTCCAATCCGTGCTCGGAATACATGTTCCTCGACGACACGGCGTGCAATCTGGCCTCCGCCAACCTCTTGACCTTCTACAACACCACGACGCGCCGCTTCGATGTCGACGCTTACGAACACCTGTGCCGGCTGTGGACCTTGGTGCTCGAAATCTCCGTCATGATGGCGCAATTCCCGTCGAAGCAGATCGCGGAGCTCTCCTACGAATTCCGCACCCTCGGCCTCGGCTTCGCCAACATCGGCGGCCTCTTGATGACCATGGGCCTGCCCTATGACTCGAAGGAAGGCCGCGCGCTGTGCGGCGCGCTCACCGCGGTGATGACCGGCATCGCCTATGCGACCTCCGCCGAGATCGCCAAGGAGCTCGGCCCCTTCCCCGGCTATAAGAAGAACGCCAGCCACATGCTGCGCGTGATCCGCAACCATCGCCGCGCCGCGCACGGCCATGCCGACGGTTATGAATCGCTCGCGGTCAATCCGGTGCCGCTCGATCACGCAAGCTGCCCGCAGGCCGACCTCGTCGATCACGCCAAGGCGGCGTGGGACAGCGCGCTCAGCCTCGGCGAGCAGCACGGCTATCGCAACGCGCAGACCACGGTGGTGGCGCCGACCGGCACCATCGGTCTGGTCATGGACTGCGACACCACCGGCATCGAGCCGGACTTCGCGCTGGTGAAATTCAAGAAGCTCGCCGGCGGCGGCTACTGGAAGATCATCAACCGCGCGGTGCCGGAAGCGCTGCGCGCGCTGGGCTATCGCGAAAGCGAGATCGCCGAGATCGAGGCTTACGCAGTCGGTCACGGCTCGCTGTCCAATGCGCCGGGCGTCAACGCCTCGACGCTCAAGGCCAAGGGCTTCACCGACGAAGCGCTGGCCAAGATCGAGAAGGCGCTGCCGACCGCGTTCGACATCAAGTTCGCCTTCAACAAGTGGACGCTGGGCGAGGACTTCATCCTTGCCAACCTCAACGTCGACGCTGAACAGCTCGCTGCTCCCGGCTTCGACCTGCTCTCGGCCATCGGTTTCAGCAAGGCCGAGATCGAGGCCGCCAACGTGCACATCTGCGGCGCGATGACGGTGGAAGGCGCGCCGCATCTCAAGGCCGAGCACTACGCGGTGTTCGACTGCGCCAACCCGTGCGGCAAGGTCGGCAAGCGTTATCTGTCGGTCGAGAGCCACATCCGCATGATGGCGGCGTCGCAGCCGTTCATCTCGGGCGCGATCTCGAAAACCATCAACATGCCGAACGACGCCACGGTGGAGGACTGCAAGTCCGCTTACCTGTTGTCGTGGAAGCTCGCGCTGAAGGCCAACGCGCTCTATCGCGACGGCTCGAAACTGTCGCAGCCGCTCAACTCGCAGCTTATCGCCGATGACGACGACGAGGACGACGCATTGGAGGCGCTGCTCGACAAGCCGATGGCCGCGCGCACCACGCAGGTCGCGGAGAAGGTGGTCGAGAAGCTGGTGGAGCGCATCGTCGTGCTGCGCGAGCGCGAGAAGATGCCGGATCGCCGCAAGGGCTATACGCAGAAGGCCGTGGTCGGCGGCCACAAGGTCTATGTCCGCACCGGCGAATACGACGACGGCCGGCTCGGCGAAATCTTCATCGACATGCACAAGGAAGGCGCGGCGCTGCGCTCCTTCATCAACAACTTCGCCATCGCGGTGTCGCTCGGCCTGCAATACGGCGTGCCTCTGGAGGAATATGTCGACGCCTTCACCTTCACCCGCTTCGAGCCCGCGGGCCCGGTGCAGGGCAACGACTCGATCAAGTACGCGACCTCGATCCTCGACTACGTATTCCGCGAACTCGCAGTGAGCTACATGGGCCGCTACGACCTCGCCCATGTCGATCCGAGCGAGACCGGCTTCGACGCGCTCGGCAAGGGCGTCGCCGAAGGCAAGACGCCGGAAGGCTCAGCCCCGCCGGCGATGAAGTATCTGTCGAAGGGCCTCACCCGCTCGCGCACCGACAACCTGGTGATGATGCGCGCGGCGCCCGCCTCTCACGACAGCGGCGCGCACGAGGGTCAGGGAGCGGGCGCCAAGGTCACCGCCCTCGCCTCGCATGGCGCAACCGCCACCGCGCTGAAAGCCGAACTGGTCGAGCCGCAACTCTCGCCCACCGAAAAGCTCGAAGCGCAAGCCTGGAGCAAAGCCGGCACCGCCGCCGCAACCGCCGCGCCGACCAAAGCCGAACGCCGCGCCGAAGCGAAAGCCAAAGGCTATGAGGGCGAGATGTGCTCCGAGTGCGGCAACTTCACACTCGTCCGCAACGGCACCTGCATGAAGTGCGACACGTGCGGGTCCACGACGGGGTGCTCGTGATAGCTGCAAGTTAGACGACGAGGTGCAGAGGTTAGTTTGCCTCTGCACCAACACTAGCGGATATCTATCAAAACTGGGGGGCATTGTATCGAGGAGTAACCGGATGTCCGACGACGATTTCAGAGTTTCGCCATTATCGAATTCAGAGGTTCGCAGCAATGCAAAGAAGCTGCGAGCCTTTTTTGGCATTCAAAATGATGAACGAGTCGACATCCTCGCATGCTTACAATCGGATAAAATCCTAACAGTGAGAGGCGTGCGCCCATTCGGATGCGAGATCATTTCGGACGATAGAATGGATGGAGATCATGGCAGAACAAGCTATGATGGCAATAGGATCATCGTAACAATCAGCCGTTCCACTCGCCACAACGCTTTTATGGGGATTGGCCATGCTCGCAACACGATCGCTCATGAACTCGGTCACGCAGCGTTGCACTTTGAGAGACTTGTTAGCGGCGCTATCATGGCGAGGCGCCTAGCGACGAACGTTACACCGGGCTGGATTAAGTCATATGCATCGGCGGAGCATCAAACCAAGGTTTTTGCACCGGCCTTCTTGGTAAATGATGAGATTGCACGGGCACTTGATTCGGCCGATGAAATTTCTGTTCGCTTTGGAATCAGTCAGCAATCCGCTGAAATCTATTACGCGCAGATTTTGGAGGAACGAGAAGCATCCGCTAGAAGAGCGGAATTGGGAAAAAGTATGAGGGAGTTTGCCGATCAATTTGGCAAATCGATCGCACCGAAACCTCAATCGCTTCAATTTATGAATGATCCTTGCTCAATCTGCGGGAAACAGACCGTGTTTCCTGTTGGGCATAAGTATATGTGCCAGACTTGTGACACCGTTTATGATCGATTCGCTGACGGCGACCACGCAGGCTAGTTCGATTGAGCACATTAGCTTAGCTGATAAACCTGTAGACGTAGTTGGCGGAGAAGTTACTCGTTTGCAAAAAATGAGCGCAATCCATGCAAGCGTATTTGGATCATCTATGGCAGGTGATCGAGAATTTACTTCGATATTTCGCAGACGACCTCGTTACGCTTATAGCTCGAACAAAGCGCGTTATAAATTTTGGCGCCCTAATTGCTGCATGCTTGTTTGTTGCTGGTATTCTTAGTTGGCATCCAAATTGGGTGAACTCCGCTGGAATAATATTCGATATTTGTGGTGCACTTCGACTGTTCGTCAAAGAGGAGTGGCGCGACCTAAGCGCGACTTACGTTGAACTGTACGGCGACACTGAAAAATATCCTTACGGTCCCCCCTCTCATGTGACGCGAGTCCTAATTGAACATGACGAGCGAAATGAGCAACAATTTGAAGGTCGGGGATTGGGCCCACACTACTTCAACAACATTGGCGTCCTGTTGCTAGTGATCGGATTTGGGATGCAGCTCGCGAGCAATTTCATGTGAAGTCCGCAGGGTGGTCGCGGCAGCGCAATTCGCTGGCCCAAAAAAATGTAGTAACACGGCGTCGTTTAGCGGCTGCTCGTAGCTCCGGGAGGAAATCGGCGTTGCCGATGCATGCGCGAATACCCTCGCCCCTCACGCCCCTTCTTCCTGCTCCGCCATCGAACGCTGCCCGCCCTCCGCATTCCCCGAGCGCGTGGCCTGCGCGCCGCCTTCGAAAATGTCCCGCGCGAGCCCGAGCTTCCCAAGTCCCCGAATGAGTAGGCCGGTGATGTCGATTTCGTACCAGGCGTGTGTGATGTAGGCGTCGCGGGGGAAGCGGTGGTGGTTGTTGTGCAGGCCTTCGCCGAGCGTGAAGATCGACACCAGAAACTGGTTGGTGGTGCCGTCGCTGATCTTGAAGCGACGATAACCGTAACGCCCTCGCTATGGCAGACCGAGCGCTACCGCAGACCGAATTGACCGGCAAGGCCATCGTGATGGGCGGGCCGATCGGGAGTCATCACGTGCCGCCTCACCCGCACGTCCACACCGGCCCGATCGGCGTTTGCGTCCAGCACGGGCCGATGCTGCCGCCGTTGTAACGGCCGCGATAGAAGCCGGGGCGGCCGGGATAGCGCAGCTCGCCGTCCCAGAAATTGTAGTAGCGCGGCGTCGGGCCGATGTACCAATGGCGCTGCCTGCGGCGCGCGTTGCGCAGCACGGAGGCCTCCTGCTTGAACAGCGGCGCGGCGTTGTTGAGCGGTTGCTCGTAGCCCGGCAGGAAGCCGTAATTGTGCGGACGCAGCGCATGCTTCTTGTGGCGCGGCCCCGCCAGCGCGGCGGTGGTCAGCAGCGACAGCACGATGACGATCGACAGGCGTATGAATCGCGACATAGGCCGAATGCTAGAGGGTTTTGCCCGAAGGGGAAACCGGATGACATCCCGCACGCTGTCCGTTGTGAACCCAAGCCGTGATCCGTGCCCGAGGCGGACCGCGTCTCAGGGGCGCCTGGTCTTCGTCCGCGCGCGCCGCGGCCGATCGAGACGAACCGTCATCAACTGGCGCTGAAGAAGCTGGAGGTCATGGGCCAGCACGGCCCGATCCTCGACCGTAAGCCCGCGGGCGGCCTGATCGTAGAACTGGAAAATGCGCGCGCGCAGATCGTCCCAGAACACGAATCCCTGCCGCGTGAGCCTGACGAGACGGGCCCGCTTGTCGTCCGCCTCAGCGACCCGCTCGACGAGACCGTCGCGTTCGAGCCGCTTGAGGACGCCATCCAGATTCTGCCGGCTGACGATCAGGAAATCCGCCAGCGTGCCGACGGCGATGCCGCTGCCGGGCCTCGGATCCGACAGCGCGCCGAGGACAGCCCACTGCACCGTGGTGATGCCGAGTTCCTTCACCGCCTGCTTCTGCAGCGTGTTGGCCACCTGAAACAGGCGAAAGAAAATCCGGTTGTTGAGATGATCGGCGCGGCGATCGGATCGTCCCAGAAAGCGGTCGCCATCGCTCTCCGAAACCGGAGCCGGTGCGCGTGGGTGTCGTCGAAACTGTTTCGAGGGCGCCATCCGCCTTCCTGTCGGTGATCGGCGCCCTGATGCTCGTTCAGGGAGCCGATGAGCACACTGTCTTAGCCGCTCATCGTCAGGCCGCCGGACACGCTGATCACCTGCCCGGTCATGAAATCGGCGTCGTCGCTCGACAGGAATGCGACCAGTCCCGGAATATCGTCGGGCTGACCGAGACGCCTCAGCGGAATCGCGCGCTTCAGGCCGTCATAGATTTTCTGGCCGAACTCGCCGTCGCCTGCGAACGAGCGCAGCAGGGGCGTATCCGTCGGGCCCGGGCAGACCACATTGACCTTGACGTTGGCGCGCGCGCACTCGCGGGCGATGGTCTTGGAAAATGAAATCAGCCCGCCCTTGCACGCGGAATAGACCGCCTCTCCGGACGACCCTACCCGGCCCGCGTCCGATGCGATGTTGACGACCTTGCCGCCGCCCGCGGCGATCAGATGCGGGAGCGCCGCCTTGTGAAGGTTCAGCGGGCCGCGAAGATTGATCGCGATGATCTGATCCCAGAGATCCGGCTCGCTCTCCAGGAAAGGCTTGGCGATGTCCCAGCCCGCATTGTTGACAAGAACGTCGAGCTTGCCAAACTTGGCGACACCCTGTTTCACCGCCGCGTCGACCTTCTGATAGTCGGTGATATCCACCGCCGCCGGAAGCAGGCGCGCCCCGGTGTCGTCGAGATCCGACGCCAAGACCTTCAAGGCATCCGCATTGACGTCCATCGCGATGACGTTGACGCCCTCGTCGAGAAACCGGCGACAGATCGCGCGGCCTATGCCGCCGGCAGCGCCGGTAACGACGGCAACGCGATTTTTCAAACCTCTCATGTGAATCCTCCAGATTTATTGATTGAGTTCAGCGCGCCGCGCATGGTCGCGAAGCTGGAATTGCGGGCCTCTCCCTCGACGATCTGCTCCCATCGCAGCGAACGATGTCGCGAAGAGCTGGAATTCACCGGCCGCTGTCCGCCACCGTTCAGGTCTGGCGCGTCGTTGACGTGACGGTCCAAGTGCCTTGAACGCACGCCGGTCAGAATAGACGGGGGGCGAGATACGTCAATATGTTTATATAATCAGGACGCTCGCCTCGGCGCGGCCGGTGGCAAGCTCCGCTCGGAAGGCGCTCATTCGCCACCTGCCACAACCGCGTGATCGACCTCGGCGCGGCAGCGCATCGCCGAAGGTCGAAGCCGCTAATCGTGCCGGGCCGTGTCCGGCGCAGCGTCGCGGCGGAATAGAACGTAAAGCGCCGGAAGCACCAACAATGTCAGGATCGTTGACGAAACGATGCCGCCGATCACCACGGTCGCCAGCGGGCGCTGCACCTCCGCTCCCGCGCCGGTGGCGATGGCCATCGGCACGAAACCGAGCGAGGCCACCAGCGCCGTCATCAGCACCGGCCGCAACCGGGTCAAGGCTCCTTGGCGGACCGCGTCGATGATCGCCATGCCGTCGCGGCGCAGGCGCTCGATGAAGGTGATGATCACCAGGCCGTTGAGCACCGCGACGCCCGACAGCGCGATGAAGCCGATGCCGGCGCTGATCGACAGCGGAATGCCGCGCAGGATCAGGGCCGCGATGCCGCCGGTGAGCGCCAGCGGGACGCCGCTGAAAACCAGGATGGCATCCGCCGCCGAACCGAGACTGATGAACAGCAGCAGAAAAATCAGCAGCAGCGCGATCGGAACGACGATGGTCAGCCGCTGCGTCGCCGAGACCAGCTGCTCGAACTGCCCGCCCCACCCGATCCAGTAACCGGCGGGAAGCTTGACCTGCTGCGCGATCCGGTCCTGCGCCTCGCTCACGAACGATCCAAGATCACGGCCGCGAACATTGGCCGACACGACGATGCGCCGCTTGCCGTCCTCACGGCTGATCTGGTTCGGCCCGGGCGCCACCGACAACTCCGCAAGTTCCGATAGCGGCACATAGCGCATCTGCGCGAGCGGTGAGCTGCCGAAAGCCGCTGGCGTCGCCTTCGCCGGGGCTTCGACCGGCGGCAGCGGAATCGGCAGCGCCCGGATCGCTTCGATATCGGACCGGATATGATCCGGAAGCCTCACGACCAGATCGAACCGGCGATCGCCCTCGAAAACCAGTCCGGCGCTTTTGCCGCCGACGGCAATCTCCACGAGGTTCTGCACGTCGGCAACGCTGATGCCGAGGCGCGACAGCGCGCGGCGATTGAGCTTCACCGTCAGCACCGGGAGGCCGGCGACCTGCTCGGCCTTGACGTCCGCGGCGCCCGGTACGCCTTGCAGCACCGTCTGAACCTGGGCGGCGACCTGCGCCAGCACATCCAGATCGTCGCCGAAGATCTTGACGCCGACGTCGCTGCGCACGCCGGAAATCAGTTCGTTGAAGCGAAGCTGAATCGGCTGCGAGATTTCATATCCGCTGCCGGCAACCTCCTCGGCGGCCATTTCGATCTCCTTGACCAGATCGGATTTTGGCCGCTTCGGGTTCGGCCATTCGCTCCGCGGCTTGAGCATGACGTATCCATCGGAAATCGATGGCGGCATCGGATCGGTCGCCACCTCGGCGGTGCCGGTGCGCGCGAAAACCTCTCGCACCTCCGCAATCCTGAGAAGCCGCTTTTCCAGCGCCTGCTGCATCTCCAGCGATTGCGTCAGACTGGTTCCGGGAATGCGCAGCGCCTGGATCGCGATATCGCCCTCATCGAGGCTCGGGATGAACTCGCCGCCCATCCGCGATGCCGCATAACCGCTGACCACAATCAGGGCCGCAGCCAGCACCGCCACCGGCGCACGGAAGTGGATCGCGAGATCGAGCACCGGGACATAGGACCGATGGGCGATCCGCATGAACCAGTTCTCCTTCTCCGAGACTTTTCCGGTCACGAACAGCGCGACCGCGGCAGGCACGAAGGTCATCGACAGCAGGCTGGCGCCGAGCAGCGCCATCAGGACCGTCAGCGCCATCGGCGTGAACATCTTGCCTTCGACGCCCGTCAGGGTCAGCACCGGCAGATAGACCACGGCAATGATCAGCGTGCCGAACAGGCTCGGCTTGATGACCTCGCGCGAGGCGCCGATGATGGTTTCGAAACGCTCCGCGCGCGTCAGCAGCCGCCCTCGCCGCGCCTGTTCGCGCGCCAGCAGCCGCAGACAGTTTTCGACGATGATGACCGCGCCGTCGATGATGATGCCGAAATCGATCGCGCCAAGGCTCATCAGATTGGCGCTGACCTTATTCTCGAACATGCCGGTGATGGTGAACAGCATCGCCAGCGGGATCACCAAAGCCGTCGCGAACGCCGCTTTCAGGTTTCCGAGAATGAGAAACAGGATGGCGATGACGAGCAGCGCGCCCTCCACCAGATTCTTCTGGACCGTCGCGATGGTGGCATCGATCAGATCGGTCCGGTCGTAAACCGTGCGAAGCGTGACCCCCTCCGGCAGCGATCGTTCAATCTGCCCGAGCCGGCTCGCCACCCGCTGCGCAACGCTGCGGCCGTTTTCGCCGATCAGCAGCATGGCGGTGCCGAGCACGACCTCCTTGCCGTCGAGCGTCGCGGCGCCGGTCCGCAGGTCCCTGCCTTCGCGCACGTCGGCCACGTCGGCGATGCGAACCGGAACGCCGCTCCGCGATCCGATGACGATCTGCCGGATCTCCTCGACATCCTTGACCTGTCCGGGGGTGCGGACGAGATACTGCTCGCCGTTCTTCTCGATATAGCCGGCGCCGACATTGGCGTTGTTGGCGGCGAGCGAGGTCATCACGTCGCGGAAGCTGAGGCGATAGGCCATCAGCTTGCCCGGATCCGGCAGAACGTGAAATTGCTTCTCGTAGCCGCCGATGGTGTTGACCTCGTTGACGCCGGCGATGTTGCGCAATTGCGGCTTGATGATCCAGTCCTGAATCGTCCGCAGATCATCGAGCCCGTAGGGCATGCCGTTCGCATTCGGGGCGTCGGCTTTTGCCTCGACGGCGAACATGTAGATTTCGCCGAGGCCGGTCGAAACCGGTCCCATCGCCGTCCCGATTCCGGACGGAAGCGAATCCTTCACCTGCTGCAGCCGCTCGTTGACAAGCTGCCGCGCGAAATAGATGTCGGTGCCGTCCTTGAACACCACCGTCACCTGACTGAGGCCGTAGCGGGACAGCGAACGCGTGTTCAGGAGGTGCGGAAGCCCGCCCATCGCGGTCTCGATGGGAAAGGTGATGCGTTGCTCCACCTCGAGCGGCGAATAGCCCGGCGCGCTGGTGTTGATCTGAACCTGCACATTGGTGATGTCCGGAACGGCATCGATCGGCAGCCGCATGAAATTCCAGGCGCCGAGTGCGGCCATCAGCAGCACGCCGATCATCACCAGCCAGCGCTGGCGGACGGAGAAGGACAGAACGGCATCGATCATGGGTGCATTCCCGGCCTGATCCGCTCCGATCCCACCCGGATCGCAGTCCGCAATGCGCGCGCGCCTTCAGGCGACGGATAAAGTTCAATGCTCATGGCTCGCCGAGCCTTTCGCAAGTTCAGCCTTCACGATGAAACTGTTGTGCGCGGCATATCTGTCGCCCGCGCGCAGGCCGGAGACGATCTCGACGTTCTCGGAATCGCGATCGCCCAATTCGACGTCGTGAACTTCAAACGTCTCTCCGCTCCGCACGAAGACCACGGTGCGGTTCTCGATGGACTGGATCGCGGTGGCGCGCACCGCGACGGCAACCGGTTTCGCCGACAGAATGAGGCGCGCGGAGACAAACAGCCCCGGCCGCAACCGCATGTCTTCGTTACGCACGACCGCGCGCGCCAGCGCGGTCTGGGTGTCGCTGCTGCCGACCGGCGAAATGTAGGACAGGCTTGCCTCGATCGGATTTCCGCCGTCGCCGGCGTCGATCAAGATCCTGTCGCCCATCCGCACGCGCGGCAGGTCGCGGCGATAGACCGACAGATCGACCCAGACCGTTGAAATATCGGCGACGATGAAGGCCGGCTTCTGCTCGGTGGCGTATTCGCCGAGCGAAATCTGGCGATCGATGACGGTGCCCGACATCGGAGCCCGCAATTCATAGACCGTCAGGCTCTGATTGCTCTCGACCTTCGCGAGCAGATCGCCCTTCTCGACGGTGTCGCCGATCCGCTTCCTGATCTCGCGCACCACGCCGGGAAATCGCGGCGTCACCTGGACCAGCATTTCCTGGTTCGGCTGCAGAATGCCGTTGAGCACGATGGAATCGTGCAGCGTCGCCGGCCTGGCGGCGCGTATTTCGATGCCGGAGGACGCGACCTTGGCGTCGCTCATGGTGACGGTGCCCTCATCCGCATGTTTGCCTTCGCGGTGCCGAGACTGCTCCGCCGTGCTGGCGGCAGATGCCGTTGCGCGGTCTGGCACGCGGGCATAAAGAGCCGCGCCGGCGGCGATCAGGGCGAACGAAATGATGATGAGAAAGGGCGTTTTCATCGTGCACTTCCACGCGCGAGCGCAAACGGATTGCCGACCAGGCCCTCGATGGTGGCGACGGCAACATGGAAATTCTGCTGGGCTTCCTGCTCGCGCAGCCGCGCCTGCGCGAGACTGGCCTGCGCATCGAGCATTTCGAGCAGCGAATAGCGGCCCTGCCCGTACCCTTCCGAGATCGCGTTGGCAGCGTCGCGGGCCTTGGGAATGCCGGAGGTGCGCAGGATCGAAAGTTCGCGCAGCGCGCCCTGCAGCGAGTCATAGGCGCGTCCTGCGACCACGATCAGCGTATTACGGTTCGCCGCCCGTTCCGCCCGCGTCTTGGCCAGCCGCTCCTGCGCGGACAGGATGTTGCCCTGGTTCTGATCGAAGACTGGAATCGGAACCGAGATACCGAGCCGCACCGCGTTGTCGCCGGTGTCGTTATAGTGCCGCCAGCCGACCGAAACGTTGACATCCGGATAAGGCTTCAGCCGCGCCAGCAGCAGTTCGGCATTGCGCTGCGCATACACGGCTTTCCAGCGCATCAGTTGCGGGTTGGCATCGATGGCGGTGACGACGCTTTGAAAGGATGGCGGGCGACCGCTTGCATCGAGCCGCCCGGAAACGGCGCTGAATGCCGGAGCGGTGTCGCCCATCATGACCGCCAGTTCGCGCCGCGCGCTCGCCAGCGACGATTTGACCCGTTCGCGATCCGCCTTGACCAGCGCCGAGGCCACCTCGGCGCGGCCCGTTTCCGCCACCGATGACGCGCCGGCTTCCACCCGCCGCTGCAGCAGCGGCGTGATCTTGTCGATCGCCTCGATCTGCTCGTCGAGGATCTGGATCCGGCGCTGCAGCCCGAGGACATTGACGAAGGCAATCGCCGTCTCGGACAGCACTTCAAGGCGCACCGCCTGGCGTTCGATGGCGGCCGCGTCCAGCCCCGCCTGCCCGACGGCCATTCGCGCGTCGCGCTTGCCCCACAGCTCGAACAACTGGCTGATCTGCAGCGTCGACTCCGCCGAACGCGTTCCGCGATACGGACCGGACCCGAACGAATTGTCCTGCTCGTAGGACACCGTCGGATTGATCAGGGCGCCGGACTGGATGCGCTGGCCGCGCGCGATTCCGACGTCACGCTCCGCGGCGCCGAGACGGGGACTTGCGACGAGCGCGCGCCGAAGCGCGGTCTCCATGGTGAGAGCTTGCGAATGCGCGGCGTTCACCAGCGGAGAACTGGTGAGCAGCACAATCGCGCACGCGAAACGCGTGGCGATCCTGGATGACATGACAAGAACCTGACGAACAACGAGACGTGGGCGCTATGCGCCCGGCGGTAACGGTCAGGTCAGGGATTTTGGCGGCGGCAGATCGATGCCGGCGGACAGTCCGCGATGCTCCGCGTCATGCGGAATAGGTGCGCGCGTCCACACGTCGATGAGCGCGGCGGTGGTGATCGGCGCCGACACCGACACCGAGAAGCAGCCATGACAATGATGATCGCCGACAATGCCATGATCCGCATGGCCTATTCCCTTGTCGGCAAGGGACACCACCGCCGATCCGGCGGGATTGGCGACATTGATATCGTGCGATCCATGCAGGATGCCGACGCCGAGATACGTCATCAGCACGAACACGGCCACAGCCCTGCGCAACAGGCGCAGCGAACGATGGCGGATCATGCGGAATGACGACGTCACGTTACCCTCGACTATTCAATGCGGACCGGATGTAGCACGAACCGGCGATTCCTGTCGATCCGCAATAATATAACGCTGTTCGATGGGTCGAACGCACCGCATCACACGCGATCATCATGCGGCGATGCGTCGGCAATATGGCGGGTTCGGCGGCTCTCGCG
>Ga0207415_1001017_pt1 | contig 16021 bp, 15 predicted proteins | sample Passage237A_FD_187369 | JGI IMG/M metagenome (GOLD analysis project Ga0207415, IMG submission 187369) | Cellulose adapted compost microbial communities from Newby Island Compost Facility, Milpitas, CA, USA - Passage2 37A (SPAdes) (version 3) ...
CGCCCCTGCCATCCAGGGCACGGTTGGCCACCCGCACCGTGCCATCGTCGTCGAGCGCATAGCTGGCGGTGATGTCGGTGTACTCCTCCGGCTCATGGCGCATGGGCAAGCGCGCGATCTCGTACCAGGTGCCGAGGTAGCGCTGCAGGTCCACGTAGGGCACGGTGGCCGGTGCGTCAGGATGGCTCAAGATGGTGGCTCGCTAGGGCAAGGGGTGCCCAGTTCTAGCCGCGGCGGCGTGAAACCGGCGTGCCCGCGCCCCACCAGGTGCGCCGCACCGAACGCGGAAGGCGCCCTTGCGGGCGCCTCCGGCATGCGCCGGGCGGCCGGACTCAGCCCAGCAGGCCGGCCTCGCGCAGCGCGGCCTCCACCAGCACCTGGTTGCCCGGCTCCAGCTCGGTCATCGGCAGGCGCAGGGTGCCGCCGCAGCGGCCCAGGCGCTGCATCGCCCACTTCACCGGGATCGGGTTGGCCTCGCAGAACAGCTGCTTGTGCACCGGCAGCAGGCGCATCTGGATCTGCATGGCGGTCTCCACGTCGCCGGCCAGCGCGGCCATGCACAGCTCGTGCATCAGGCGCGGTGCGACGTTGGCGGTGACGCTGACGTTGCCGCGGCCACCGCACAGCATCAGCGCCACCGCGGTGGCGTCATCACCGGAGTACACGTAGAAGCCGGCCGGCGCCTCGCGGATCAGCCACTGCGCACGCTCCAGGTTGCCGGTGGCTTCCTTGATGCCGAAGATCCCCGGCACCTGGGCCAGGCGCAGCACGGTGGCGTGCTGCAGGTCGGCCACGGTCCGGCCGGGCACGTTGTAGAGCATGATCGGCAGGTCGCCGGTTGCCTCGGCAATTGCGCGGAAGTGGCGGTACTGCCCTTCCTGGCCCGGCTTGTTGTAGTACGGCACCACCTGCAGCTGACAGCTGGCGCCGACCTTGCGCGCGTACTCGGCCAGGGCGATGGCCTCGGCGGTGGAATTGCCACCGCAGCCGGCCATCACCGGCACCCGCCCGGCGGCCTGTTCCACCGCCACGCGGATGACCTCGCAATGCTCCTCGACGTTGACCGTGGGCGACTCGCCGGTGGTACCGACCACGCCGATGCAGTCGGTGCCCTCTTCCACGTGCCACTCGATCAGCTCGCGCAGTTTGCCGTAGTCGACGCTGCCATCCTCGTGCATGGGAGTGACAAGCGCGACGATGCTGCCGCGGACCGGGACCAGGGAAGAATTCATGGCGTTACCGTTGGGGACACTGCGTGTGGGAGAAAGTCCCCCATTCTAAACAGAGCAGCACGCCCGCTGGCTGGCCACATGCCGGCATTCCCCGGGGAAATTTGGTTTTTCCGGCAACCACTTGCGCGTTGGCTCAGCTCAATCCGGTGTGGTGTTACGGGCCCCCTGCCAGCTCCACCTGGCGCCGCCAGCACAACAGTCCGGCGGCATAGCGCACGTGATAGGCCAGCAGGGTACCCAGCACCAGCAGGGTCAGCGGACTTGCCTGCAAGGCCGCCACCGCGACCTCCTCCCGGCCCGCCTGCAACAGCTGGAGCTGCGCCGCGCGCCAGGCCAGGCGCAGTACCAGCAGCAGCGACAGGGCCATGCCCAGGTACGTGTCGGGGGTATAGAACAGGCCTTCGGGCGTCACCTCGAAGCGGGTCCGGCGCAGGCCAAGGCCTCCCAGCAGCGTGCCGGCCACCACGCCGCCCGCCAGGGCCGCAGCCGCCAGCGGGCGCTGCAGGCACCCCAACGCCAGGACCAGCAGCAGCAAGGGCAAGAGGCCCACCGCCAGCCAGGGCCGGACCCTGGACAGGCGCTGGCGCCCCAGCATCCGCCGGATCCGCCGCCACAGCCGCCAGCCCACCAGCGCGGCAATGCCGGCGGGCATCAGCAATGATGCGGGATGGGCCAGGTCCATGCCTTTGCTCGCTCAGGCCTTGCCGGGGAAGCGGATCATCGCAGGAACATGCCGGTGGCGTTCAATGGCTGCGCAGGCGCGGTCCGGGCGGCGCATCCGGTGGCCGCACCTGGTAGATCAGGTTCAGCAGCGGCTCCTGGCCGAAACGGGCGTAGAACAGCTTGACCCGCGCCCCGTCCACCGACCACTCCAGCCTGCGCCGGGGGAAGGGCTGCGCGTCGTCCTCGGCCACGGCTTCGCGGCCATGGCGCTGGCGCAGCAGCGCGGCCACCGCGTCGAATGCCCGCTCGCCCTCGCGCCGGGCGCTGGCCTCATCCAGCTGCAGCATCACCTGGAACAAGGTGTGGCCAGAGAAAAAGAACGAAGCGCGGAACGGCAGCCCCGCCAGCTCCACCTGCTCGATCCGCAGGGCCTCGTGCTCGCCGCCAGCCAGCTGGTCCGGATCGGCCGGCGGGTGGGCCTGCGGGAACAGTCCGGCCACCTGGGCCTGGCTCATGCCGAAGCGGCTGCCCTCCCACAGGGCCTGCGCCGCCGCCTTGCCGGGGGCCAGGGCGGCCAGCAGCAGCCAGGCCATCAAGGTCCATCGCATCGTGCTTCCCTCCATGGAGCGCACGGCGCACCTGCGCGCCGCATCCGGCCCCGGAGTATAGGCGCGGCCGTCCGCTCAGTCCTGCGCCTGCAGCAGGGCCTTGCGCCGGGCGGCCGGCAGGAAGCTCCAGGCCACAAAGCGGCTGCGCTTGCTGCCCTGGGCCATGGCCACCTCGCGCACTTCCAGCGCCCCGGCCCGGGCCAGCTCCTCGCGGAGCGGCCGCAGGTGCTCGGCACGCGCCACCAGGCTGGTGAACCAGCCCACGCGTGCAGCGAATTCCGTGCTTTCGGCGACCATCCTGCGCAGGAAGCCGGCCTCTCCGCCCTTGCACCACAGCTCGTTGGCGCGGCCACCAAAGTTGAGCTGCGGCCGTCCGCGCGCCGCCGTGCCGCGGCCACCCAGGTTGTGCAGCTTGCGCAGGCTGCCCTGCTCCGCCTCGGCGGCGGAGGCATGGAAGGGCGGATTGCACAGGGTGGCGGCAAAGCGCTCCGACGGCTGGATCACGCCCTTGAACAGCTGCTCGCGCCGGCCCTGCAGGCGCAGTTCGATCACCGCCTGCAGGCCATTGGCCTGGACCGTGGACCGGGCCGCGCGCAGGGCGCGGGCGTCGATGTCGCTGCCGACGAAGCGCCAGCCGTACTCGGCATGGCCCAGCAGCGGATAGATGGTGTTTGCGCCCACGCCCACGTCCAGCACCCGCACCGAGGGTCCGCGCGGCGGCTCGCCGTCCTCGCCCAGCAGGTCGGCCAGGCCATGGATGTAGTCGGCGCGCCCGGGGATGGGCGGGCACAGGTAGTCAGGCGGCAGGTCCCAGTAGGTGATGCCGTAGTCGGCCTTGAGCAGTGCGCGGTTGAGTTCGCGCACCGCGCTGGGATTGGCGAAGTCGACGCTGCGCCCGGCCGGGGTCTGCACCAGCCAGGCGGCCAGCGGCGGATGCACGCGCACCAGACGGCCCAGGTCGTAGCGCCCCTGGTGGCGGTTGCGCGGATGCAGCGCGGGCTGGGCGGTGCCCTTGCGCGTGGCGGCAGCGCCAGGCACGGGCCGGGGAGTACGGGATCGCATGCGCGCATTGGACACCAACGCCGCGCGCGCGTCAGCCCAGGGCCGCGCCCGGGCCACGCGCCGCGGCGGCACGGTCAGCCGACGTGCCTGATCCAGGCCCGGATGATCGCCAGCAGCGCATCACGCCTGCGCTCCAGCTCGTCCACGCCGGCAAAGCGGATCGCCGCCCGGCCCGGTCCCAGCCACTCCGGCAGCTGCCGCGGATCGGGAATGCTTGCGGCGGACACGGCGGCCCTGGACCTGGCACCCAGGTGGAGGATCAGCCGCACCGAATCCTTCGCCCGCAGGTGCATGGTGGCGAAATGCTCGCGGGTGCGGAAACTCGGCGCGTTCCATTTGATCTCCTCCGAGATCGCCGGACCGGCGCCGAGCAGCGCCTGGCGCAGGGCCAGGACCACCGGCTTGAGCGGATGCTCCAGGCCCTCGATGAAGCCCGGCACATCTCGAGCGCAGGTTTTGCACTTTTCCCTGCCATGCCCCGCTCCTACGCCATCTGCGTAACCAGCCTGCCTATGCCCCGCCCCGGCCCGCGCCACCCGGCCCGCGCGGGTCCCCGTAACGCTGCTTGCGCACGGCGGTGTATTCCCACCAGGGCCGTGGCGGATTGCCGGCCAGGAAATCGGTGACCGACATGAACACGTCCAGCACGCAGGGATCCTGGCGGCTGCCGGTGAGCTCGCACAGGGCATGGTAGAGCTGCAGCGGATCGGCCCCGGCCAGCTCCCGCGGATGGCGGTAGCCCAGGCGCTGGAAGTCCGCGGCTGCTGCCGGACCGACATTGGGCAGGTCGGTAAACGCCTCGATCCGCTCCCGCACCACGCGCTCAGGCTTCATCACCGGCTCCCGGCGGGATGGAAACGTGCCGTCGCATCCAGGGTCCAGGCCGCATGGCTGCTGCCGGCTCAGACAGCCGGCATGGCCATGCCCTGCCGCTCCATCCAGCAGGCCAGTTCCTCCGGCGGCAACGGCTCGGCGAACCAGTAGCCCTGCACCACCGGATAGCCCTGGGCCTGCAGGATCTCCTTCTGTCCGCTGGTCTCCACGCCCTCGGCCACCACGGTCAGGCCCAGGCTGTTGCCGATCCCGAGGATGGCGGCGCTGAGGGCGCGCGCCGCCGGCGCGTGCTCCAGATCGGCCACGAAGCTGCGGTCCAGCTTCAGCTCGCTGATCGGCAGGCGCCGCAGATAGCTCAGGCTGGAGTAGCCGGTGCCGAAATCATCCAGCGACAGGCGCACGCCCAGGGCATGCAGCCGCTCGATGGTCTGCAGGGTCGAACCCAGGCCGTCGATCAGCACGCTCTCGGTCAGCTCCACCATCAGGTCCGGCGGCTGCAGGCCATGCCGCTGCAGGGCCTGGGCCACGACGCTGGGCAGCTCCAGGCTGTGGAAATTGGAAGCCGACAGGTTGACCGCCACGGCCGGCACCTCCAGCCCCTGCCTGCGCCAGGACGCCAGCTGCCGGCAGGCCTGGTCCAGCACCCAGCGCGCCAGCGCGCCCATCAAGCCACATTCCTCGGCCAGGGGAATGAAACGGGTCGGGGGGATCGTGCCCAGGGTCGGGTGGTGCCAGCGCGCCAGGGCCTCCAGCCCGTACAGCTGGCCGCTGTCGAGCCTGACCTGGGGCTGGTAGTGCAGCTTCAGCCCTCTGGTCTGCAGGGCTTCGCGCAGGGCCATCTCCAGGGCCAGGCGGCCCTCGGCGACCCGGCTCAGGGCCATGCTGAAAAAACCCACCCGCCCGGTGCCGCCGGACTTGGCCTGGTGCAGGGCCATCTCGGCGCGGTGCAACAGGCTGCTCATGGAGGTGCCGTCCTGCGGATACATGGCCACGCCCACACTCACGCTCAGGTCCACCTGCGCCCCAGGCAGCTTCAGCGGCCGCACCAGGTGCGCCTGCCAGCGCTCGACCAGGGCATTGACCTCCTCGCCGGCAGCCAGCGGCAGGGCCACGATGAACTCGTCGCCGGGCAGGCGCCCGGCCACCCCCGCCTTCTGCACCAGGCGCTTGATCCGCGCGGCCACTTCCCGCAGCAGGGCATCGCCGGCGGCGTGCCCCAGGGAGTCGTTGATGTTCTTGAAGCGGTCCAGGTCCACGTACAGGACGGCCACCCGCTGGCTGCCCTCCTCCGCCGACTCCAGCAGCTGGGTGACCTGGGTTTCCAGCTGGCTGCGGTTGGGCAGGCCGGTCACCGGATCGTAGAAGGCCAGCTGCTGGATCCGCTGCCGCGCCTGCTCGCGCTCCATGGCCAGGGCGCACAGGTCGGTACAGGCCTGCACCAGCTGCTGGTGGAAGCTGGAGGCCACGAACGGCCCGTTCTCGCGGTAGTAGAAGGCGAAGGTGCCCAGCACCTGACCGTCCTTCTTGAGGATCGGCGTGGACCAGCACACGTTGAAGCCCAGCGGCAGGATCAGGTGCCGGTACTCGGACCACAGCGGGTCGCTGGCGATGTCGGTCACCAGCACCGGCGCCTTGCGCCAGGCACAGGTGCCGCACGAGCCCACCTGCGGGCCAATGGCCACGCCGTCGAGCAGGGACGAATAGCTGAAAGGCAGGCTGGGACCGGCCAGCGGATGCAGCAACCCCTGCTCGTCCACCTGCAGGATGGAGGCACACACCTCCGGGGCCACGCGTTCCACCTCCTCGCACACCACTTCCAGCACCTGCATCAGCGGCAGGTCGCGCGACATGGCCTGCAGCGCACGCTGGTGCAGCACCTCGTGGATCTTGGTCTTGGTGATGTCCAGCAGCACCGTCACGGTGTAGGCCCACTGGCCCTGGGCGTCCATCACCGGGTTGGAAATGATCTTGTTCCAGTAGCGGCGCCCGCCCTTGCCGGTCACCACTTCCTCGAACTCGGCCGACTCGCCCTGGCGCAGGCCGCTGCGGATGCGCTCGAACAGCTCGAAGGGGGTCTGCTGGGCCAGCAGCTCCAGCACCTTCTGGTCCTGGATCTCGGGCAGGGTCCAGCCGAACATGCGCTGGAAGCCGTTGTTGATATACACCACCCGCGAGTTGGCGTCGGTGATCACGATCGCCGCATCGGTGGTGTCGGCCACCAGGGACAGGCGCCACAGGTGGTCCTGGCGGGCCAGCTCGGTGCGTTTGTCCTGGGTGACATCGGCAGCGACCATCACGATGTGGGTGACGACCCCCTGGCTGTTGCGCACGGGGGCATACAACGTCTCCAGCCAGCAGTGGCTGCCGTCACTGCGTACACGCTCGACCACGCCGGAGAACTCGTGTCCGGAGCACAGCGACTGCCACATGGCGTGATAGGCCGGGCTCTCCGCCAGGGCCGGCGGGCACAGCTGGGCATGCTCCAGCGTGCCCAGGTGCTCCGGACCCAGGCGCAGCAGCTCCCGGAACCTGTCGTTGGCGAAGACAAGCCGCCCATCCAGCGCGAACTCCGCCAGGGCCAGGGCCTTGTCGAAGGCGCTCCACCGGTTCTCCAGCTGCGAGGCTGTTGCAGGAAGGGAACTGGCTGGGGAGGGGGGCATACAGAAGACTCCAGACCAATCGCGGCGACAGCATCCACAGCGCGCCCCCGGTACACCCCCAGGCCCGCCTGGCAGGGTCACCCGGGTACAGGACCAGCCCCCCCCCCGGCCCGCACCATCCTTGGGCGACGCCCTGGCAGGGGCATAGTCGTACACCGGAGCATAGCCGCTTTCACGCGCCCCCGCTGCATAGGCGGCGTGATGACCGTGGCACACCGGGGCGGTCGACCCGGGCGGCCCCGGCCTGTTCCGCCGCCGCCAGGGAACCGCCTGCCCGCCCTGCGCGGCGCCATTCCCGCCGGACCGCCCTGGCCCCGCTGCCGGCCAGCCTCACCGCCGACCCTGCTGATGCCTTGGCGCGGATGTCTTGTGCCGGCCGCTGATACGGAGGCTCTAGCCCGCCTCCGCGGACTCGCACAGTTCCTTGAGCGTCTTCAGCGCCCTGGGCCAGCTTTCGCCCATGAATCCGGCCCATTCATCGGGTATCTCCAGCTCCACCACCAGGCGGGTGCCTTCGGGCACGCGGATGAGTGTGTAGTTCTCCCAGGCGGGCGCCCAGGCGCGGACCGCTTCGCCTGTCGTGTCCTCCACGCCATTGGCGACAACGCCCACATGGCGGATGGAGAGGAATTCGTTCTCCCGGATCTGGGCGATCTCCGAGAGCATTCCATCGCCTGAAGGCGGAGCGAGGAACCTGATCCTCGTGCCCTGCTCCCAGGAGCCTTCGAAATACGACCCCGGTGCAAACTCGGCCGCCCAGCGCCTTGGACCGACCAGCTGAATCGCCCCGGCTTCTGTAGACACCCCGAAGCCTCAAATTGATTGCCGCTTTTCGAACTCTACCGGAGGCAGGCCATCGTTGTGCCCGTGCTGCCTGCGGGTGTTGTAGAACATCTCGATGTAGTTGAAGACGTCGGCCTTGGCCTCGTCCCGGGTGGCGTAGATCCGGCGCCTGATGCGCTCGCGCTTGAGGAGCTGGAAGAAGCTTTCGGCGACCGCGTTGTCATGGCAGTTGCCGCGGCGGCTCATGCTGCTGACCAGGCCGTGGGCTGTCAGGAAATCCTGCCAATCGTGGCCGGTGTATTGCGTTCCCTGATCGGAGTGAATGAGCAGTCCGGCGGGCGGCTTGCGGCGCCACACCGCCATCATCAACGCCTGCAGCACCAGGTCGGTGTGCAGGGTCGATCCCATCGCCCAGCCGACGATCTTCCGGGAGAACAGGTCCATGACCGCCGCCAGGTACAGCCAGCCTTCGTGGGTGCGGATGTAGGTGATGTCGGTGACCCAGGCACGATTGGCGGCTACGGGGTCGAACTGCCGTGCCAGATGGTTGTCTGCGACCACGGCCGGCTTGCCTCCGCGCATGCCGGGTCGGCGGCGATAACCAACTTGCGCCCGCAAGCCTTCGCCACGCATCAGCCGGGCCACCCGGTGCTTGCCGCAGCGCTCGCCCAGATCACGCAAGTCGCGGGCAACCTTGCGGTAGCCGTACACGCTCCCGCTCTCCAGCCAGGACTGCTTGATCAGGCCCAGTACGCGCCGATCGTCCTTGGCCCGTGCCGACAGCGGCGCCCGACGCCAGGCGTAGTAGCCGCTGGGGTGCACGCCCAACACCCGGCACATGCTGCGCACCCGGAACTCCCGTTCGTGGTCGCGCATGAAGGCGTACTTCACCCGGACTGCTTGGCAAAGTACGCCGCGGCTTTTTTTAGAATGTCGCGCTCCTCCGTGACCCGGCGAAGCTCCGACTTGAGCCGGCGCAACTCGTCCGCCTGGTCCGCCGTCGCTGCCCGCTCGGGCCCGGACCGACCGTACTGCTTCCGCCACGTGTAGAGGCTGTGGATCGACACCCCCAGCCGATCGGCCACCTCTGCCACCGAGTGGCCGCGGTCCGTCACCTGCCTGACCGCTTCAACCTTGAACTCTTCCGTGTACCGCTTGCTGCTCATGGACACTCCTGCTGCTGCCGTGGATTATGGCTGCAAGGTGTCTACGAAACACGGGGCGATTCAAAATCAATGTCTAACGCTCAACTTAAGCCGAATTGCAGCGCGTAGCTGGGCACATGGCAAGCTCTTTGTGCCGTGTGCCTGGCGTAGCGATGCAATTTCGGCTTGAACGCATTGTTAGGCCGAGCCCGACTGAAGCACCGCATTTGCAATGAGCTTATCCAAGCGGCGCACGTCAATGCCTTTGTTGAGGTTGACCTTGATGTGCCCCGCCCTGGTCCACAGCTCAATCTCTGAGTTGAAATTGAAGATTCCGTGTCCGTTCTCAGACGACCACATGTGGATCGATGAATAGGGCAGGGAATAGATCTCGACCTTCTTGCCCGTGAACCCTTGGGCATCCCGAACGATCAGCCGCTTGTTGGTGAAAATTGCAGCGTCTCTGAACGTCTTATAAGCCGCCAGTGCAGTCTCACCCTCGACCAATAGATCATTGACGTCATTCGGGATAGGGCACTCCGAAACCAACGTCCAAGCTAGGATTCCTGCTGTTTCTGCCATGTAGTGCTCCCCTCAAATAGCCCGGACTGTTGTTGCCGGCCTAACACCTGAATTAAGCCGCGCCGCGAAGCGGCGTCGGCTTGAATGAATTGTTAGCCATCTACTCCTCGAAATAATCAGAGTCTATCTTCTTGACTTCGTAGGACTGACCCAACGCAACACCCACGTTGTAGTCAATCATGAACTGTGCAAGCTGAGTGCCATCAATGAGTGCGACGCGAGGATCAATTGTCCTGACGTAATTGACGGCTTCGGATGAGAATACGCCCGTGGTGATGAAGACCCCTTTCTTTGCCCGTTGCCCGTGAAGGGCACCAACAAACTTCTGGATCTCTGGCCTGCCAACTGTTCCCTCCCATCGCTTGGCTTGTAAGTACACCATCTCAAGGCCGAGCCTGTCCTCAGCGATTACGCCGTCAATACCTTCGTCTCCTGACTTTCCGATTGCCTCTCCGTTACCACCTGCGCGGCCATATCCCATCTTTAGTAAAAGCTCGACAACCAGCAGCTCGAAGAAACGCGGAGAGGATGACTTGACCCGCTCTAGAAGCTCAGATGCGAGTCCGGCGCGAATGCTTTGATATGCGGCTTCCAGCGCTTCTTCCGGCGTACCTAGTTCCGCGTTCTCTACTGGCGTGGTAGTCGATTCTTGGGGTTTGGAACGAAATTCCCGGAATTCGGGATAACGTTCCATGTACTTGATGTCGAGGATTTCTGGTGGGTTAGCCAAGATTTCTCGGCCCCGTGGCGTGATTTGGAACTGACCACGACCAGGGGAAGCGAGCACGCCAGCACGTTCTAGATAGACTTTTGCCCAGGCTACACGGTTGGCGAACCGGCCTTGTCTGCCACTAGGCAGAAGCTCTGACTCTTCAGCTTCCGTTAGCCTGAAGTGAGCCGAAAGTTCTTTTCGTGCTGTTGCCAACGAACGAACCTGACCATCAGATGCGAGAGTCAGTAGCGGCAGCGTGATTTCTTGAAACGTCGGAATTGCCATAGGTTTCCGTAGATGGCTAACGCCTTGGTTTAGCGGCGGCCCGACAGGGGCGTCCGGTGGAGGCCGCAGGCCGGAACGAACTACAACAACTTGTTAAGCACAAAACTACAGGCCACGCTCAATAGCCTGCTTTATTACCGGAGCCACGTTTTCTGGCGTGATGCCACGGTCTTTGCAGTACTTGGTTTGCAGCCAGGCGGATAGTGATTTTTGGCCTTTGCTGGCATTGCAGCCACAGCAACAGAGAGCAATATTTTCCCGAGTAATAATGCTGGCATCGTTGATGATATGCTCCCAACTAGCCGCAGACCTTCTCGATACTTTCACAGGGGTAAACTCATTGCCGCAATAGACGCATACCGTATCGCGTGCTCGGATCTCTTTTTCGAGCCAGTCCGGGATGTTCCAATTATTTGCCATTGCTCGTGCTTACCTTTTACTGCTTAACACCTGAATTAAGCCGAGGCGCGAAGCGGCTTCGGCCTGAATGAATTGTTGGGCGCGGCCCGAGGCTGTTGCGCCGACCTCGTTGACTTCAATTCATTCGCTGTCATTGAAAAGAAGCTCGTCTATCAGGCTGTCGAATACCTTGCCAATTACGCCACGCCCTTTTCGAAAACCGGACTCACCGAAACCAGAACCACGTGCAAGTGACTTACCTCCGGAAGAAATGACCCTAATCTCGACCCCTCCCTGCGCACGATTGTTCGGCGCCACGATGAAGCCGCCGCCATAAACAGGCACTGCGACGGCGGAGTTTGTGCGTGTTTCAGAGTTGCCAACCACCACGATTAGAAAGGAGTCCACGCCAAGGATGTCCGCAACGAGTCGCGCAGAATCACCGTCTAGAGTCTCTACTCCTGCTTCAAGCATTCCTTGAGATACTTCCATTGGCCCCGCGGTGAACGGATAGCCCTCAGCACCGACATAGTCGGCCATCGTCTCGTTTAGCCAGACACAATCGAAGTCTGCAGGACATATTGCCGGAGCAATTGCTATCTTTCCTGATGCTTCAGGCCAGTCTTTTACCTTCGTCACATTGACGTTGTATCCCGCGATCAACTGACTCGAGAACAACAGGCAAAGTAACGCGATTCCTCGGATTGCGACGTTCTTCATTCAGATTCCCCCCTAGCTATTCTGAGCGCCTAACGCCTGAGTTAAGCCGCGCCGCGAAGCGGCGTCGGCTTGAATGAATTGTTAGCTGGCAGCCATGAACTATTGCGCAGGCTTTTGATCAACTTTGCACTTGAACCAGATGCGACGCTCTGCTGCACAAAATGCGGGCGGCTGATCCTCCTCTTTGACGATCTCATATGCTCCGCCGCATTGCTTGTACATTTTTTCGTATGCGTCATTGCGACGGGCGTCTCGAACGCTTTTAGCACCACCATTGCAATAGCTAATCTCTCCTGTCACCCCACTGTCATTGATAGGGGCATACGCACTACTGGATGGCCCACGCAAATTGACATTGCTTGCACTGCAAGCAGTAAGCAAGACAGTCAGTGCTACAAGTGCAGTTCTCATAAATCCCTCAGACATGATGACATCCCCATTGCCAGCTAACGCCTGAATTAAGTGGAGCCGCGAAGCGGCTTCCACTTGAATGAATTGTTAGGTGTCACCGCAGTATGCGTCCCTGGCGGCCTCAAGATCATCAGTGACTAGGTCAACATTGTCTATCAGGACACGAAGGCCACGCACTCTTGTGCGATCTTGATGATATTTGTTGGACGTGAAGTACCCATAGAAATTCCCGTCTCTATCTACTACAACGGGCGGGCTATTTGAGTACTTGTTCCAAGGGCTTTCGTCGTTGTACTTAGATCCGAAGGTTCCATATCTATTCCAGATGCTGGAGTCGCTATACCTAGAGCCGAAATCTCCGTATTTGTTGCAGATAGAGCCAGAGTCGTATTTGTTGCATGTGGCGCAACCCAAGAACGTGTTGTTGTTGCGTCCACCGAACAGGAGAAGCTCTTGGGCGGCAATGCTTGGGGCTGTTGCAAGGAAAATTATGAATGCCGCGATAGTCTTCATGTGACACCTAACGCCTGAATTAAGCCGCGCCGCGAAGCGGCGTCGGCTTGAATGAATTGTTAGGGCGCTCTACGAGAACCAGCCTTTCTTGATGCCTATCTGCTTGCGGAACGCTGGGCGTGAATGAGCAAAATGGGCTACGCGCATCACAGCAAGATTGAAAAGTTCAAATGCCTGCTCGTCTGAGAGTAGAACACCTTGACCTGCCGCAAATTCCTTGCCATCTTTAAGTGCGGTGAGAAAAAGTTCTGACAAGTCTTTCGAGGACATTTGTGGTCCAAACCAATGCTGCTGCGCATAACCTAGGCTGAAAGAGTCTGCCGCGGGGCGAAATTTCTCAGGAAACTTGGCGTAGGTAGCTTGAATTGCCGCGACAATCTGATCTTCACTTGAAGATCGCACATGCTTCTCTATAAGCTTGGTTAGTGATGCTCCTTGAAACTGCTTTGAAAGCGCATTAACGTCCATAATTTTCACCTGACTGCACGCATCAATGATCCATTGTCTCTGGAATGGTTCTGCGTAGTATGCAGAAATGTTGTCCCCGCGATTCTCATTGCGGCGAATTGACTCTTCAAGGTCGCAAGCAACTCCGACTATATCAACCGAATAGCCGACTGACTTTAGCGACGAAATGAGTTCGATTGTAGGCGCTTTATCTGCGCCAATAATCTCGGTCACGATACCGCGCCTTTCAGATATGGCGCGCCGAGCGACTAGTGACCCAATTAACTCTAGTGGCTCTAGGAGTGCGTCCGGAAAATCGAGTGTTTCATCGCCGTTGCTCAGGTGGTGGAACAACTCAGCTGCATCGATAAGGACAAAGCCTTGCGAGTAGTCCTTAAGCCGAAGGGTTGTTTTTCCAGCTGCGACACCTCCCATCAGGACGACTGCTTTCGGAGAGCCGTTGTGAGTGAGGGAGGAATCATCGAAGAGCCGATCTATTTGGGCTCCGATGTTGATTTCATGGATGCGATCAGTGTTCATTGCGCCCTAACTACCAGTAGACCCCCAGCGGGGGCGTAGTCCGGAGTTTGTGCCGCTGGCCCGGACCAGTCAATCAAGGTTTTCCTACCCTCTACAGGGGTTTATCCAAATTTCTCACGGGCCGTGAGCCTTGCAGCCTTGGGGAACGACGGCAAGGAGGCCCCGATATGTCTTATCACGGCGTGCAGCCCCCGGTATCCGGGGGCGGCTGCGGCTCAGGCACTACAGCCTGCGCACCGAGCAGGCCTACCTGTACTGGATCCGCCGCTATATCCGGACCTACCTGCCCAGGCATCCGCGCGAGCTTGACGGGGCGGCCGTCGAGGCCTTCCTCACCCGCCTGGCGACCCGTGACCATGTGGCCGCGAGCAACCAGAACCGGGCGCTGTCAGCCCTGCTGTTCCTCTACCGGGAGGTGCTGAGGGTGGAGCTGGCCTGGATGGAGAACGTGGTGCGCGCACGGCGTCCGCAACGGCTGCCGGTGGTGCTGTCGCGGGCGCAGACCGGACAGCTGCTGGCGCTGCTGTCAGGGCGCGAGGCGCTGATGGCCGGGCTGCTCTATGGCAGTGGGCTGCGCCTGATGGAGTGCGTGCGGCTGCGGGTGAAGGACGTGGACCTGGTGCGCAATGAACTGACCGTGCGCGACGGCAAGGGTGGCAAGGACCGGATGACGGTACTCCCGGCGGCGCTGCGCGAGCCGCTGGCCCGGCAGCTTGCGGACGTGCGCGTACTGCATGCGCGCGACCTTGCCGCCGGGCTGGGCCGCGTCCACCTGCCGCATGCGCTGGCGCGCAAGTATCCGCACGCGGCGGCCGAGCCGGGCTGGCAGTACGTGTTCCCGGCCACCCGCATCTCCATCGACCCGCGCGATGGCGTGCGCCGGCGCCACCATATCGATGAGAAGGTGCTGCAGGCGGCGGTGCGGCGAGCGGCGCTTGAAGCGGGCTTCGAGAAGCCCGTGACCCCGCATACGCTGCGCCACTGCTTCGCGACCCACCTGCTGGAGGCCGGCGCCGATATCCGCACGGTGCAGGAACTGCTGGGGCACAAGGACGTGGCGACCACACAGATCTATACGCATGTGCTCAACCTGGGGGCGTGCGGGGTGGTCAGTCCGCTGGATCGCTGACGGGGCGCGTTGCCGCACCTCTCCCCGCCCTCTCGCCAAGGCGGAGGGAGACAGCACCCTGGCTGGCAGTCCAGGGAGCACCGGGGAGCCGGTCCTCTTCCCGCCCCGTCCCACCCCGGCCGGTGCATGTGGGACGCGAGCGTTGGCCGGTATGCGTGCCAGTGGCGTGCAAGCGTGTCGACCCGCCCGGGAGAACAGCGGAAGCGGGTTGGCGCGGAGTGCAGGGGATGCCCAGGACCTGCCCCTCCCTGCCCCGCTCGGGCGCCCCGGCCCGCGCATCCTGGACGCAAGCGTTCGCCGGTACGTACGCGTGCCTGTGGCGCGCAAGCGCGTCGCTCCACCCCGGAAGAAGAGTGGAAGCGTTTGGCGCGCAGTCAGGGGATGCCAGGAGCCGGCCCTCTCCCTGCCCCGCCCGGCGTCCCACCCGCGGCCCCAGTGCATGGGCGTCAGCCGGATACGCGCGCCCGGGGCGTGCAAGCGCACCGGCTCACCCCGCAGCAGGTCAGGCGAGCAGCGCACGGCTCGGCCGGCGGGAGGAAACGGCGGTCAGTCGGCGAGGTTGATCCAGGTGGCCTTGATCTCGGTGTACTTGTCGAAGGCGTGCAGGGATTTGTCGCGGCCGTTGCCGGACTGCTTGTAGCCACCGAAGGGGGCGGTCATGTCGCCGCCGTCCCAGTAGTTGACCCAGACGCTGCCGGCGCGCAGGCCGCGTGCGACGCGATGGGCGCGGGACAGGTTGGCCGTCCAGACGCCGGCGGCCAGGCCGTATTCGGTGTCGTTGGCGATCTTCAGGGCCTGGGCCTCGTCCTCGAACGGGATCACCGCCAGCACCGGGCCGAAGATCTCCTCGCGGGAGATGGCGTGTTCCGGGCGCACCTCGTCGAACACGGTCGGCTCCACGTAGCAGCCGCCCTCCACCGGGGCGATGCGCTGGCCTCCCAGGGCCAGCTTCGCGCCCTCGGCCTGGCCCTTGGCGATGTAGTCCAGCACCCGCCGGGTCTGGTCCTCGTCCACCAGGGCACCCATCGGCGCGCCGGGTTCGAGCGGGTGGCGCGGCTGCATCTTCTTCCCCGCTTCGACCACGCGGGCGACGAACTCGTCCTTGATGCTGCGCTCCACCAGCAACCGCGAGGCGGCGGTGCAGACCTCGCCCTGGTTGTAGAAGATGCCCACCGCCGCGGCTTCGGCGGCCTTGCCCAGGTCCGGGGCATCGGCGAAGACGATGTTCGGGCTCTTGCCGCCGCACTCCATGTAGGCGCGTTTCATGTTGGACAGGCCGGCGCACTGCAGCAGGCG